>Ga0315315_10000042_pt1:0-15000 | contig 94483 bp, 69 predicted proteins | sample M140m3416metaG_FD_203699 | JGI IMG/M metagenome (GOLD analysis project Ga0315315, IMG submission 203699) | Ammonia-oxidizing marine archaeal communities from Monterey Bay, California, United States - M1 40m 3416 | ecosystem: Environmental > Aquatic > Marine > Intertidal zone | place...
ACATTTGGGAGGTCCCGTGGCAAATCGAAGTGGGGGTGTCCATCCCGATGCCTCGCAAGACCGGAAACCATCTGTTTCTGACTGCGTTTTACAATGGTCCGATGCTGTTGAAGGTCGGCAGCGATAGAGCAGAAGTTGTCTGGCAGGGAGAAAGTAACAGTGAAAGGAACACCGACGGGCTGCATTCGCTTATGGCTACGCCGTGGGTCAGTGATCAGAACATCTTCGGGATCTGTAGTTATGGACAGCTGCGAGGCCTGGAAACAAAGACAGGCAAACGGTTGTGGGAAAGCCTGGACGCCACTGGCAGCGGCCGCTGGTGGAACGCATTCATTGTTGCTCACGAAGATCGCTTCTTCCTGCACAACGAACAGGGTGACTTAATTATCGCGAATCTCACCGCAGGCGGTTATGAAGAAATCAGTCGAGCGAAGCTCGTGGAGCCAACTCGCAAGGTCCAGCGACGCATGACAATTTGGTCTCATCCGGCCTTCGCTATGAAAAGTGTATTCGCTCGCAATGACAGGGAGTTGGTACGAGTCAATCTGGCCAGGTAGCGAGCCAATAGGATCTGTCGCTCGTCATACCTGATGGTTTTGATCTACACCGCTGGCAAATGTCTGTTCCAGCCAACACTTGCCAAACGGTTCATTGTCTGGCGGTTCTTCAGGTTCCGAATGAGGCCTTTGAGCGGCGGCAGCTGCCGGCAGGGCATTAGCTTCAGCTCAGTGAACGAATGAGGGCTTTGGCCATCTTGATGGTTTCTGTTTTATTCAATGAACCATCCTTGTCTTTGTCATATCTCAGACAGCGTTTGACGAACGCCTTGATTTGTGGGTCTAACTGCATCCCATCTGACCTGGCGACAGAATTTTCTGCAATCTTTCGAGGGGCTACGGGCCGCCGGTTGGCCGCAGCCTTCTGTTGTTTCATTTCTGCCAGCACTGCCTGACCCAGCGCCGCCAGTTCGACCGCATCCAGCAGTTCGTTTTTGTCTGCATCGAAACGTTGAGATGCTCGGACAAACCGTCCTGGTGTCGCCCGAGGCTGCCGGCGATTGTTAGCGATTGCCGGGTTCCTGCCGCCGTTCGGGACTGTGAAAGTCGAAAATCCCAGCAATTGGTTGTTGTATGTTGAGACACCCAGGCGAACTCCTGTTCTGTCGGGGGTGACAACCCCTCCGACCTGCAGAGTACCACCGCTCACGACTGTACCCTGCCGAGTCACACTGAAACCGATTTGAGCGTCGCAGTAGCCCGCAAGGCAGGTCATTGAGATACTCACCAAGCAAATGGCAAGGGAACGCTTGATCATCACACGGCTCCTGTGGAAACGAAATTCTGTCCGGCTGTTGTTCCACTGTGATTGTACGCGGCAGACAGTGTACGCAATAGATCTCGACCGATAATTGATCTGCATAAAGCGATGGTCTTACTTGCGTTGCTTTGTGTCAGCGCCCCTTTCAACCACATCAACGACCATTCGGAACCCCGCGAAGCTGACTTTCTGGTGGGGCACACTGAACCATCGAGTTGTAACGGCCAATGACTGTGCCTGGTAAACCCAGCACCCACCACGCATAATCCGACTGCTTCCCCGGGAAGCGCCCGAGGGATTTACCTCGAATCCGCTTTCATAGGGGGCAGCCCAATCTGAGCACCATTCCAGGACGTTTCCAGCCATGTCGAGTAAACCGAAAGGGCTGGCGTCACCGGGATGAGTCCCAACGGGAGCCGCTGCACCACCCTTGCCATACACCCTGCCGTAAACAGCTCGCGATTGATCTGGTAAGGCATTTCCCCAGGGGTATTTTCTGTCATCGGTTCCGCGTGCGGCAAATTCCCATTCCGCCTCCGTCGGAAGTCGTCCACCCGCCCACTGGCAATAGGCAGCCGCATCCGAGTAGTCGACTCCAATGGCCGGCTGGTTGTCCTGTGTGTAGATTGCCTCGCCGGCGAAGCCCGACATTCGGTGTTCGGTTTCCTGCCGAAACTGATCGTACATCCGGTTGGTGATGGTTGTACGGCTGATCCAATAGGGGCTCAGTTTCACTTTATGCGGCGGGCTTTCGTTGGAGTAGCGGATGCTGCCCATGTCGAACACACCGCCGGGGATATACTGCAGTATGCAGCCATCCCTGAGGTTTTTTCGCACGCGTCCTGCATCTATGCTCGAATCATGTTCCATCGACTGGTCCTCAATTTCAGACTCGCACGACCAACCCGTTTATAGCAGAACGTCTTTGATCACCTTGCCAGGAGAAACGCGAAGAGGACGGCCAAGTCGATCCTTAATCTCTGCCGTGGGCCCGATGCCCATGCAGTGCATCAATGTCGCGTAAACATCCCAGGGGCCGACTGGATTACTGTCCGGGTAGGCGGCGATTCGGTCTGATGTTCCAAAAATGTGGCCACGCTTGATGCCGCCACCGGCAAGCAGCATGGAATTGACACCGGCCCAGTGATCACGTCCGCCGTCCCTGTTGATACGAGGTGTGCGACCGAATTCCCCAGCCGCTACCACCAGCGTCTGGTCGAGTAAGCCTCGCTGTTGCAAATCGATCAGCAGTGCAGACAGACACCCATCCAGTTTTGGAAGCAAATAGCCTTTGCACATGTTGAAATTGTTACTGTGTGTGTCAAATCCCCCGTCACCTCGATTGCGCCAGTTTACCTGCACGATTGGCACTTGAGCTTCTACAAGACGTCGTGCCAGCAGTAGGTTTTGTCCGAACGGATGATCTCCATACTGATTGCGAGTTTCGGGTGTTTCTTCTTCGATTTGGAACGCCTTCTTCATCGCCGATGTCGTCAGGGCATCAAAGGCGCGCTGCTGGTGAATTGCAAATACCGGATCTGCCAGGGCGCCTGTCGGCCTCTGCTCGCTGAGGTGTGCCAGCAGGTTGTGTCGATGACGAAAACGATCAGCCGAGATACCAGGGGGGAGCGACCAGCTGTCAACGCGAAAGTCTGGTTCATTGGCGTCCTGTTTGATCAGATAAGGGGCCCAACCGGATCCGAGGAAACCGCCGGTTTGTCCGATCCCTGTCGATGTCTTCCCTCCGACCAGGACGAAACCTGGCACAGGTGGAGTATCTCTCTGGACGAAATTGATCATCGAGCCATAGGCCGGGTAGTCCGTTGGCTCTGGGCGTGGATTGGTATTGGGACGCGAATGGGGTCGACCGGTCATTAGGGAATAGAATGCAGACTCATGGCCGTTGTCCTGGTGCGTCACCGATCGCAACACTGTGTACAAATGTGCGAGGCCGGCCAGTTTCGGGAGATATTCGCTGACCTCAAGTCCTGGTACTGTGGACAAGATGGGTGCAAATTCACCTCGGACTTCGAGTGGTGCCTCCGGCTTCAGGTCGAATGTGTCCTGGTGGGGAGGCCCACCATACAGTGCGAGAAAGATGATCGACTTCGCAGGCGTTGGTCTTTCAGGAGCGATGGCCCGCAGAGAGGGCGAAAAAGCGAAAGACAGGGAGCCAGCACCGGCCGCTGAAAGCAGCGCCCTTCGATTACTCGAACCGAATTGGTGAGTGCCTCGATGTCCCAACAGTTGGCTCCTGTACTCTCTCACCAACTCTGTGCCAGAGCCCGTGAATCGAATGAGTGCATTTCCGCTACGAGATCGCCAAATACGATGTCTGTGTGTTCTGATCCTGCATCAATCCTGTGGATTGCCGAGAAAGAATTCAACCAGCTTGTCGCGGATCGATGTGCTTTTCGAACCAAGATTGGGCATCAGCTGGCATTTCAGGCAGCGAGACTGGTGCATATTGGTGCAACGTGCGCTTTTCAGGCTTCACTCAAGCGTTTAGTTCACGCCGGGGATGACCTATGCCCTGATTGCAGGAAACAGCAATCCGTGAGGCTCGTGCAGGAGTATGGTTGTCCGGTTCGCCGATGTGCGTGGCTGGTTACATTGCGTTTCTAGCCGGAGTATTCTGTCGATTAACATTTACGCATGTTAAAGTCCCCGGCGTTCGCTCTGATTTCAGGAGTCCAGAGATGATGATCTGAGGTGTCCGTCGGGGGGGGCGGGGTAATCGCAGAGGAATGCAACCTTCTGGCGACTCATAGGAGATCTCGATCGGGATTACCGTCGCGCGTTTTCTCGCAGCATAATGTTTAGACGACCCTTCATTGTTTTGGGATCGAAGAACGTAATGGAGTGATGGCTGGTCAAGCCGGGGTAATGTTTCTGTCGAATCCCGGCATGATGGTAGTGTGGTAGAAATCAACGCTAGCGGGTTGCGTGAATCCGGACATTGCGTAGCTCCTTCCTAAATTCAATGTGGATCGATAGATTCATGCGTCTGTATACTCAGAGCACCCCGAATAATTCCTAAATGAGGCGACGGTTGAGTACTCCTTCAGACAATCCGAAGTCATACGATAAAGCCGGCGTGGAATTAATCGTCACCGGGACCGGCACCAGCGTGGGGGTTCCCGTGGCCGGCTGCGATTGTGCCGTATGTACGTCCGACGATCCTCGCAACCAACGCTTGCGGTCTGGGGTCATCGTGCGGGCTCCTGAGGGCGAATTCGTGATTGACACCGGTCCCGAACTGCGTCTTCAGTTAGTGCAGAACGGAGCGTCACTGATTCAGGCAGCCCTGTTCACCCATGCCCACGCGGACCATGTGGTCGGCCTGGATGATTTACGGGTTTTTGGCTTCCGCCTGAATGCTGATATCCCGTTGTATTGTGAGGAACAGGTTGAACAGAGCATTCGGCAGATGTTCAGTTACGCGTTCAAAGACCGCAGCAAGATGGCCCACCATTTTGCCGCGCCTCGATTTGAATTTAGGAGGATCGTTCCTGGCGAACCGATTGATGTTCTGGGGGTTCAGGTGATGCCAATTCGTCTGCAGCATGGCCGGTTGCCGATTCTTGGATTTCGAATTGGGGATGTCGCTTTTTGTACCGATGTCTCTTCCATTCCTCTGGAATCCAAAAAGTACCTGCAAAATCTGGACACACTGGTTTTGGGAGCGTTGCGATACAAACCGCATCCCACTCACCTGCATGTGGATGCGGCCGTCAGCGTTGCTCAACAGTTGAAGCCAAAACGCACGTTTCTGACCCACATGGCACACGATTTGGACTTTGACACGCTGAGTCGAGAATTACCGGATGGCATCGCGCCAGCTCATGATGGGCTGGTATTGCATTCCCCGGCCGCATCCAAAGTGTAGTGGCAAAGAATCCGTCACGGTTCATTTCTGCCGTTCTGCCCTTTTCTTTCGACCTGTGATTCCGCTCCGCCCTGCAGCGGCAGTTGCACGCAAACGATCTTCTGGTCGTTGCGCAGGATCAGTCGATCATCGATTAGCACCGGATGATTCCATGTCTTGCGGTTCAGGGCCTTCACGCTGTCGCCGACAGGGTTATGTCCTTTCGTGCCTGGTTTCAGAATCCGGACATTGCCTTTCTCTTCCACAATGAGTAAGTGCTCCCCGACTTTAAGCATTTGGCCGTGACCGTAGCGGCCTTTCTTCCAGAGTCGTTCGCCTCTGTTGATATCGACTGCGCATAAAATGCCATTGTCCAGTCCCACCAGTGCATTACCAAATTGAGCAATACTGCAAAACTTGGTTTTCATCGTTTTGCGAGTACTCCAGATTGTCTTTACCTGGAATTTTCCACTGTCGGTTTCTGTGATGGTGATACGAGCTGCGCCGCCTTTGTAACCGGTAGCGACGAACAAATCATTGGGGTGATCCAGTTCCTGCAACGGCTGAGTTGCGTTGGTTTTGAATTCATTTGTCCATTCGTACTGCCAGAGAACGGTTCCGTCGGTCGGGTTGATTCCCAGTATGCCTGATCCGGCGTGAAACACAATTTGCGGCCGATTACAGATTGTCATCAATGCGGGGGATGCATAGCTGGCTTGCCAGTCAGATGCACATTGCCAGATGAGTGTTCCGTCTCTTGAGTCGAACGCTGCCAGGCTGGGGCCAGCGTCGGTTGTTGGTGCGACAACGACTGTGTCGCCAATTATCAGGGGTGACCCGCAGACACCGTGGATCAGTTCTTTTCCGGGAAACTCTTCCATTAAATATTGTTTCCACACGACTTCGCCGGTGCTGGCGTCGAGGCACCTCAGTAGCCCCGTCGGTCCTACTGCAAACAGCACAAGACGTGACGATTCGTCACCTTCGATCAAGTGAAGTGTCGGAGTAGCACGAGGCCCGTCGCCGCCGAGCCCACTCGTAAATCCGTCGGTGTCTTCAGCAGTTGTCCACAGCAGTTCGCCGGTATTCAGGTCGCGAGCAGTCACGCAGTCGCCAGTAGAAAGTTGTTCCTGGCCAAATAGAATATTTTCGGTGACTGCGAAAGAACTCCATCCCAGACCACAGTTTTTTGTCCATAGTATTTGTGGTGGATGCCCCGTCCAGTCTTCACTGAGCGCTGCGTTGGCAATGACCCCATCTCGTGTCGTTCCTAAATATCCGGCCCATACAACAGGTCCAGTGGAGGAGATTTCGTTCGATGCGGTGACCGCCATTGCGAGGCTGGCAGGTTTGCGCCATGCGAACTCAACTTGAGCGTTTCCGCTGAGGCCGGTTGCTTCCACCAAACTCCAGAATGGAACAGCTGACAGCCCCACCAAAGCGGCTCCAGCAAGAACCCCCGTTGACCGGAAGAAACTGTAGGCCCAAATGCTCCAGACAATCCAAAAAGAACCGCCTGCCCATAGCATTCCCAATATGAGTGTGGGAATGGTGGATGTTGCGGCAATGGCGAGCAGGACGAACGACACAACGATCCACAAAATGATTCCGGTTATTCCAAGCAGCCACTTATGATTGGATGGCTGATTGACCAGTTGCCGAAATGACAACGCGACACCAATTGTCACCGCGATGCCGGCAACCATTGCGTATCGAAGCTCGAAGTCTCCCTGTAGTTGGTATCGAATCGTAAGTCGGGCAGCCGCATATGGGGCTGCGACGTGGCTGCATATCACAGCCAGCAGGCAGCGGATATACGTAGCGATTGTCATGCGGCTGGCGAAAGCCGATGGATCAGAATCGTCGGCTTGGGGCACCATGGAAGACCTCATCATTTCGCCAGCAAAGGGGTGACTGCAGAGCCACCGGCGACGGTCAACGATGATATCAATTCGCTGAAACAAGTCGAGTTTGGCTCCAGCTGAATGAAACGGCAAGGCATGTGAATGACGAGGCGCTGATCGTCGACGCGATTCATCGCACAGCAGACATGAAAACCCGGCCGAGATGTTTTGCGACCGAGTCCGTGGTGCTCAGTGAACTGTGAGGCACCTTACTTAGTAATTCGTTCCGGTTCAGACAGCACAGTGAGTGATTCCGCGAAATCCTCTGCCGCTTTTTCGATGTGAAAGATGTTTCGCGCGACCACAGCCAAACCGGCTGCTGCGACAGAACAGACTGCGCCCATTCGGGCTGCTCCCTGCAGAGCAGGGTCAGTGAACGCCTGACCGCTGACGAACAGAGCCACTGTGAGGCCAAGGCCAGCGAGGACGCTGGTGACAATGACGTGTCCGGCAGTCATGCCTGGCGGCAGGCGAAAGCCGATCGCGTGTGCTCCCAGCGAAAAAGCGCTAATGCCGATTGTCTTCCCGGCGATCAGTGATGCCAGAATGATCCAGCTCAGTCCATTGACTTCGCCGAATGCTACGCCTGCATTTGCGAGAGCGAAGAAGAATAAACCGAAGTCCACCACTCGTTTGAGATCATGTTCGAAGGTTTCGAGTGCAGAATGTTTGGGAGACCTTTCCATATACTGATACAGACTTTTGTCGCGCGACGGTCCAGGCAGGAATGGAACGATAAAGATCAAGGCCAAGGCTGGATGCAGATGAGCGGTGAACAGGGCCCACCATGCGAACCCACCACCGATGAAGATGTAAGGAACCCAGTTCTGGACCTGCCAACGTCGCAAGCCCCATGCCGTTGCCATGCCAGGAATTAACCATGCAAGCTGGCTCCACTGAGTTGGATGGTTTGGGTCGGGATAGCCAATGGCGATGATGCCAAGCCCGATCGCGTCGTCAGCAACGGCTAGTAGCAACAGAAAGCTCACAGCAGGGTGAGATTTTCCGAATAGGCAGCGAGCGACCAGCCAGGCCAGTGCGATGTCGGTGGCAGTGGGAATTCCCCAGCCATTGGTCCATTCCGCCTTACCAAACATGTAGTTGAGCCCCAGGAACATTCCGATGGGGCCAATCACTCCACCTGCCGTAGCGAAAAGCGGATTGATGGCTTTAGAGATGGGGTTGAGTGTTCCATTCGGAAGACAGGCCTCGGTGATTTCTTTGGCGGCGATGCCGAAGAAGACCACCATGAAGATGTCATTGACCAGAAAATGCATCGTGAAAAAAGCTTCCCAGCCGTTGTGAGTAGCCGACATTACGGTTCCGTCGTTCAGCCAATCACCAAACAGGTGAAACGGGGTATGTACAGCCGCGTGATAGGTGTGAGGGCTCACGTTGGCCCAAATGACAGCAAAAAAGACGCCTGCGATTAAGGGAATTGATAATTCCTGAATTCGTCCTACTGTCTTCGCCATTGATTTGGCCTTCCTGAACCCGTGTGTTGTTTACTCGCGATGAGTCTTGTGATTGCTGGCGACCGTCTTGTCCGGTTGGTGTTCCCAGCTCAAAGTCGGGCATGTTGGGCATTGGTACGTGGAGAAGTCATCGTTGTTGTGCTCTATTTTTTGCCACGTAGATTGTCCGTTTTCTGCCGGATGTCGATGACTATTTGCTCTGTGACAACTGATATGGTCGTTTGTTCAGGCAATGCTGTGGGCATTCCTGCATAGACCTGTTTCATTACTATCGCGTTTGTTGTGGTTTGTGGGGAGCCCAGATTCATTGACTCTGTCGCGGCCACCGCGGCCACCGCGGCCACCGCGGCTACAAGTCAGAGTGAGACACTGCAATCCCAGTCTGTTCAGATTCTCAATCGATCACTACGATGGCACTGGGAAGGAGCGGGCGACCGTTTTCAAGACTGTTATGCTGCGGCGATCCGCCGCGGCCGGAAACTCCCAGACTTTCGTCCCCAGAGCCGTTCTTGGTCTCTCCAGCCACTCCTCGCGGCTGGCCGACCAGGGACAAGCCGTCGGCTTTCGGCCAACTGCGATACGCGGCCGGGCCCGGCGGACGCCTCTGGTCCGCCGATCGAAGTTGATATAGTCGCCCGCTTCTCTCCCATTTTTTATTTCTCAGAACATTGCCTGCAGCAGGATGCCGAACACGATGTTCAGGAAGCTGTTCAGGCTGATATTTGGCGATCCGAAACCACCAGCCGGTGATGAGGCAGTGTCTGGTGGTGTTGCTGAGCCGCCGTTGGAGCCAGATCCGGGTCTTGTGAATATCTCGCATCGGCCTGATGCATGCGAAGATTTCCCGGTAAAGCATATTGCTCTGCGAGGGCTTGACGCCGACCGTTTTCAAGCACAATCGCCCAAAGCAAAACGATTGGCGTCGCGCGTTGGCAAACCCAATTCGTCCGATGTCAGAAAGATTCGACGGTCCCGGGCCGACATCCGAACAGCGGCGGTTGCTCGCCGGAAATCCAGAAAACAGGCGGTCGCCAAACGTCATGCGTCAGACATCACGTTTTTAGGACGCGGTGTTTCCAGAGGGCTTGGGGATCGTCGTTCAGACACAGTTCGTCTGTGTGAGTATGGTCTGCCCGTTCTCTCAACCCCCGCCGATGTTGCTAATACGCTTCAGTTGACCATTCCACGGCTGCGATGGCTGGCGTTTCACAGCGATGCGATCACCCGCAGTCACTATTACACGTTTCAGATTCCCCGCAAAAATGGTCGTCTGCGGACTCTGCAGGCGCCACATCGAACAATGGCCTACGCCCAGGGCTGGATTCTCGATGAGATCCTGTATCGCATTCCGGTTCATAACGCAGCGCACGGATTCATTCCCGAACGCTCAGTGGTGACGAATGCAAAGCCTCATCTGGGCGCTCGGATTGTCATTAACACCGATCTCAAAGATTTCTTTCCGGCCATTACTTTTGCTCGAGTCAACGGGTTGTTTTGCAGCCTCGGATATTCTCCGGCTGTCGCCACAATTCTGGCTTTGTTGTGTACGGAAGCACCACGCCAAAAACTTGTCTATGAGGGAGTGACTTATCTGGCCGCAACAGGGCCGCGCGTGTTGCCACAGGGGGCTTGCACCAGTCCGGCAATTTCGAATTTGATTACTCGGGCTCTGGATCGTCGACTGCAGGGGATGGCTGATAAACTGAACTGGACCTACACGCGATATGCTGATGACATCACCTGGTCGACACTGGAATCACCTCGGCCGTCCGTCGGTTATGTACTGGCTCGCATTCAGCAGATTGCTGAAGACGAAGGTTTCGAAATCAATGAGGAAAAAACTCGCGTCTTGCGCCCTAATCAAAGGCAGTCGGTGACCGGAGTGGCAGTGAATGATCGGTTGAGTGTTCCGAGGACGACGATTCGCCGTATACGAGCTATTCTGCACAACGCTCAATTCACCGGTTTGGAAAATCAGAATCGAGACAATCACCCTCATTTTGAGCACTGGCTTTTGGGGATGATTGGCTGGATCGGGATGGTTCAGCCGGAATCGGGAGACAAGCTGCGAGCCAGTTTCGATCAACTACGCAGTCGCTAGCGCTGTTTATCCGTTTTAGCCGTTCTTGCTCAGGGGATACCAATTCTGCCGGCTCTTATATGTCGGCCGCTGCAGTTAGCGTCTAAGAAAACACCTCGGTACTGAGAGCAGCCAAGGTGGCGTCGTTTTGTTTTTGATCTCGTTATCAGGTTATTCCTGCGGCAGGCCGGTGACACCAGGGCCAGATTCCAGTTGAAGCCTGAAGTCGTCACATTTTTGTTGCTTCAGGAATTCTATCAGTCCGGTTGCGCCTTCAAGTCGGTCTCGTTTTGGTTTCCAGTTGAAGTAACAGCGTTTGCCGAGGTTAGTTGCATTGAATTTTTCGATCGGCAACCGCTGTTCGGCTCCTGCTGTTGTTAATGCTACAAGCTGTGTCGCAGTTGCCAGGTCGGGAGCTTCACAAATTACAGTGACGTAGACAGGGAGGTCAGGACGCTTGTTTTTGTATGGCAGCACGTCAGGGAGAACTCGAACACCGGTAGACATTTTTATTGGAATGCCGATACCAGCGTCAAATTTCATCTCGATGTAATAAGCTGTCCAGCCTTTGGTAGGCTTTTTCACGTTGCCTACGTAGACACCATTTCCCCTGTCATGCAGAACAGTACTCGTGTATTTAGGGCCCAGACTTTCCAGGCGAAAGTCACGAGCCTCGGGATTTGTAGCTTGCCACAACAGAACTTGTTCCGGGACGTCTTTTGTGGTGACTTTGATGGAACCGTCGTCTTCGTTGGTCCATGAATATTCGGGACGCTCTTTACCCGCCAGAATCAGAGCATAAAAAGCAGTAATACTCTCAATGGCATCAGAGCCTTTTAGGCCATGGTCGGCGTTTGGAACGTATCGCAGATGTTTTTCCCCGAGCAGGCCGTCAAAGTAGAACCGGGATGAGTCCGGAAGGAAAAATTGGTCCCCTGATGCATTCACAATAAACTTGGGCTTCTTTAGTCGATGACGGTAATACCAGGGGTCGACGAGGTGGTAGAGCTCCTGCACCCGGGGATGGTTGATTCGTTCCATGATTTTGTGCTGCACGTAGTTTCCCACTGCAGGTGCCCAAAAGCCGTAAGCCTGGAAGTGATGTCTCATGGATAAGTCGGCGTTTATGACATCAATGACGATCGGAATAATGGCGACGACTCGATCGTCGAGACCAGCTAGCCACGTCGTCCAGCCTCGCTTGGACCCACCAGCTACGACAAATTTGTCAACAGTGCGGTTGCCTCCAGCATCTGCTGCGAGTAACGCTGTGATTGTGTCCATTGCCCGTATGGCAGATTTCACCATAGGATTGCGAGCCGCCCACGTAGGATCTCCTGTTTTAATGTACTGGTCCCACGTGTAGCCGATCAGATCGTCTTCGCTTCGCTTTTGTCCGTCGTTGTGAAAAGTGAGTGGTTCGTTCGGGACCATGCCCAGCTCAGCCACAACGCTGCCGGTTTTCTTTGCGATCTGTACGATCATCTCGTTCGGGCCATTTGGCTTCGCCCCTTCACGATTGGAGCCTCCCCCAATCATGAGGAAACCAGTATCCGATTGAAGCTGATCCGGGATGGCAATTTTGACCCAGTGTTGCCACTGAGTGCGGTTCACTTCCTGAGGCGTGCGCCACGTTTGCGAGATCATGTCGATCACGATTAGCTTCATGCCGTCGGCTGTGGTTTCAGAAACAACTTCCCATTTGTAGCTGCTGTCTGGCTTTTTGATGTAATCATCGAGTGCAGTTTGTTGCGGTAGTTCCTCTGCGTTTAGGCAGATTGAATGACTGACGAATGTCGTCAGTGAAAGTAGTAGAAGCATGGATACGGGTCGCAAGTTCATTCTGAGTCCCCAAGGCCGGCCATTGTCACCATTGATGGCACAATCACTAACCGACCGGTCGGTTAGCTACCTGAGTCTATGCTCGTAGTCGATATCACGCAACAGGTGTGAATGTCCGGCCGCGGCATTCCGTGGCAACTTAGAAGTTAACACTACTCGCAGGCTGGTCAAAACATCGTGGAAATTCACGTAGCCGAAAGTCCGGGTTTTTGCCAGAATCAGTGTTGTAATTAGGACGAGCAGGGTTCTGGATTCATAGTTTAAGATGTCTTTGACTGGACCCGTTGAGGGGATCATGGATGAAGCCCTTTGTGCAGAAGAAAAACCCAACTGGCAGCCGGTGGTTGGCTTTCATTGGACTCGTCGCGGCCGGTTTTGGTGTGTGGTTCTTTGAATTGCTGCCGGAGCTGAGGCCAGTTCCATCTGGACAGCTGACGGAAGAAGCAGTGGATGATGAAGTGCCGGGGCTGACAGGCTCCCTGGATGAAATCGTCGATCATTCAGTTGAAACGAAGTCGTCCGGTGTAGACGGCTTCGATTCACTACTCGACGCAATTGCTGACGATGCGGAGCCTCTGGATCGGGTTTTGAATGAGTTATCTGAGCCGGACATCAGTGTAGAGCCAGGCGATCGCGTTGAGCCAGCTGGCGGATCAACGGCGGATTTCAGCAACCCTGTTCGGCCAGCGTCCTTTGATTCCGCGATTACATTAGGGCTTGAAGCCAATGGTGGAGCCGTACTTCAGGCGGGTCCGGCAGTAGGGGGGGCAAAGGCTCCTTTGGTTTTGTCTGCTGAAACTGCTGAAGTTCTGCGTCATGTCGATGAGTTGATGCGACAGGACAAAATTGTTGAGGCCCACAACGCCCTTTCTGCTCTCTATTGGAAAGAACCGGAACTACGTTCTGGCTTACTGCGGCGCATTGAGGCTACTGCCGCAGAGATTTTTCGCGATCCCCACCGCCATTTTTCTGCTCCCTATTTTGTGGAGCCAGGGGATACGCTGGAGTCCATTGGGGCAATGTACAATATTCCTTGGCAGTACCTGGGTCAGCTTAACCGGATTGATCCCGAGGAATTACAAGCTGGTCAGGAACTCAAAGTGATGCGTGGGCCGTTTTCGGCGGTTGTTGATATGGAGCGTTTTGAATTAACAATCCATGCTCATGGCTATTTTGTAAATCATTATGAGGTTGGTATTGGAGAAGCTGATCAAACGCCGGTTGGCGAATTCGCTGTTCAGGAAAAAATCAAAAATCCAACGTGGTATAACCCGGCGGGCGGACAGATCGATAAAGATGATCCTTTAAATCCATTGGGCGAATACTGGATTGGACTGGGTGACCACATCGGTATTCATGGCACAATCGATCCGCAGTCGATCGGTTCAGCTCGGTCACATGGCTGTATCCACATGCGAGACGCTGACATTGCGCAGGTTTTCAAGCTGCTTGGTCAAGGTTCGGTGGTTCGCATTCGGCCGTAGCTGGCTGGCTGCCGGTCGGCAAGCAGCAACATGCCAGTCAGCTTGGGATAACTGCGTGGCTGCCAAACATGATCGGCGTCAGCCCCCGGCAATTCCACGGGCCTGTGGCATTCCTCACGACTGCAATGTGAGGCTCGCCATCCGACACCTCAACTTATGAAAACGCTTTGCTGTTAGGATGACTCGGTCTTTGCGTCGGATCACCGAGCCATGCAGCCTGCGGATGTCTGTTCGCCGGCGAATCCGGTCCATCAGGAAAACGCCTCTTTCAAAACACTGCCGGCGTTGAATGTTGCGATTTCCTGCCTGCCACGATGTTCAAACTGCAGGTCGTGCTGATCGATGCCCATCGCGTGCAGGATCGTAGCGTGAAAGTCAGCAGGAGTCACAACCCGGTCAATTGCGGTGTAGCCAACGTCGTCCGTTTTGCCGATCGTCTGGCCGCCGCGAATCCCTCCTCCTGCCAGCCACATTGTAAAGCCGCCCGGTGAGTGATCGCGACCACCTTAAAACAACTCCTGTTCAGGAGGGGCGCGCCAAAAAGGCCGGACTCATTTCTGAATCCGGCCTTCATGTATGATCCCGGCAATAACCTACTTTCGCACTGGTGGGTACTATCATCGGCCTTTTGAGCTTAACGGGCGTGTTCGGAATGGGAACGTGTGTTTCCTCAAAAGTATAGTCACCGGGAAATCTTGGACGCGCCAGCAAAGCCGCATTCGTCCAAGCGAAAAAGTCTAAGTGTACATCGCCACTGCGTCTGGCAGTCAGCGACTGCCGCAGTGATATTGCTACCAAAATTCAGTCCGTCAGGATTAGCCCTGACAGTGAATCAAAGTGGCCAGACATTCCTCCGTTAGTACTGGTCAGCTCAAACGTTCTCACGCCTTACACAGCCAGCCTATCAACCTGGTAGTCTTCCAGGGGAGTTCAGGACCGAAGTCCAACGAAACCTTATCTTGGGGATGGCTTCGCGCTTAGATGCTTTCAGCGCTTATCACAACCATACTTAGCTACCCTGCGCTGCCAC
>Ga0315315_10000042_pt1:17500-94483 | contig 94483 bp, 69 predicted proteins | sample M140m3416metaG_FD_203699 | JGI IMG/M metagenome (GOLD analysis project Ga0315315, IMG submission 203699) | Ammonia-oxidizing marine archaeal communities from Monterey Bay, California, United States - M1 40m 3416 | ecosystem: Environmental > Aquatic > Marine > Intertidal zone...
AGGGATCCCGGGATCAACGCTCGTTTGACAGCTCCCCCAGGCTTTTCGCAGCCTTCCACGCCCTTCATCGCCTATTGACGCCAAGACATCCCCCACACGCCCTTACGTGTCTGGCCACCAAGATTCACGGTCAGCTGACCACGAATCCCGGACCGACACGGTAACAATTCTCTGATCAAAGCAAACTCGGCGTTCACTTTGATACTGCTCGGGAGTGGAGACGCATATACTAACGTAAATGGTCTTCACTCCGGAAAACGCAGTTTAGATGCCACTTAGACTTTTTCTGGATTGTCAAAGATCTTGCCGCTGCGTGAGCCAGGCTCATTTTAGCGGGCGGAGCACTGTATCGGCGGTTATTGTTGCCGTCAACAGTGCGAATCAAGTTTTTGACAAGATTCATGTCAGTGGAGACGATCGGGCTCGAACCGACAACCTCCGCCTTGCAAGGGCGGCGCTCTCCCAATTGAGCTACGTCCCCATCGATTACGCTTGATCGATATAAACCGGTTTCAAGCAGTCATTTGGACATGGCGATTTGCCAGTTCCGCTAATGGACGTGGGAGGACTCGAACCTCCGACCTCAGCTTTATCAGAGCTGCGATCTAACCAGCTGATCTACACGTCCTCTGCCCGCTTCCAGCCGATAGAAACGGGCCGACCATTCTTCCAACGGAACTGAGTGGTGTCCAGCCCAGCTGCCTGCTTCTCATGGAGAATAACGGACTGAGCATCAGGACGGCACACCAAGTCTACTCCGTCGGTTTGCGCACGAATAACCGGTAGAGCCTCTGAGATATCGGGTTGCGTGGTTGGGAATGTGAGGGAATCCGAATATTTGAGGGTGAATTCCGAATCCTGGGCAGACGAGTCCAGTCGCTCTGGTATCAGAGGCGACTGGACAAATATGATCCCGTCGGTTGTTGGGGAGGCCAGCCCTGAGGCTTGGTGTTTTGCGGTCAGATGCGAGTCGCGTTTTTCGGCGCCGAAGTCTGATGCCAAAGAGATTCAGTGTATTTGCATTCGGAGTGCTCGATGAGAGATCCCAGAATCCGTTTCGGCTCCCGCGGCCTGGCAGCCGTTTTGGGATTTCTGATTCCCGGGGCCGGCCACCTCTATCAGGGCCGCCGCTTGAAGGGCGGCATTTTTGCGGTTTGCATTCTGACTACATTTTTTGCCGGGTTGGTGTTGGGGGAAGGGCAGCCCGTGTACAGCCAGATTGTCAGTGTGGCCGACGGGGGGAGAACGTCCGCCCAGTTTCATGCCGGGCCGGGGCTGCCCGAGCGAAGTCTCGGATACTATGCTCAGGTATTTGTTGGCATTCCGGCGCTTCCGGCTTTAGTGCAGTCCTGGCGGTACAGAAGTGCTGAAAACAGCCCTGAGGCTTTCGAGTTGCCATTGGATGTGCCGTTCGAAGGAAATGTGCTGGGTGACGCTCGCAATGGTGGCCAACACAACATGAGAGTAAACGGACAGCTTCAGTTGCAAGCAGCCCAGGGGCAGGGAGTTACTGGTACGTTTAACGGTACATCGAACAATGGAGATGCCGTTGGCCTGGAATTCACCGGCCGGTCAATTCTTGGGAAGCCAGTTTTTGGCTCGCCACGCCGAGAGATTGAGTGTGAAATTGTCTTTACTGATTCGGGCATGCCGGGGCAGTTGATCGGTACGATCGATCGATCATTTTTCGACTGGTTTCAGGCACCTCGAGACAATGAAGAGCTGGACCGGATGCACAGCCGGTTGAGCCAGAAATTCGATATTGCGTGTGTATTTACATGGATTGCCGGGCTACTGAATATTATGGCGGTTTGGGATGCGTTTGATGGCCCAGCCTATGGCTATGGTGATGAAGATGCCGACGAATCAGGCAACAATGAAAAAGACTGACGTCCGCGGCCCTACGATGATCACAGGTACGACTGATATGCCCACTATTTTTTATGCCATCCCATTATCCCTGTCGATCAGCCTGGTCTACAACGCAACTCGGTATGAGCTCCCAGAGCGAATTTTTAGAGCTGCCGCGACGATGTTTGTCAAAATCCTGGTCGGAATGACTGTGATTTACGGGCTGTTAACGTTCTTTTCGTCGTAGCGACAGGAGCGGCCTCTGAGTTAGACCTTAGGAGGCAAGGGCCTCAGATTGCTGCCCGGTAAAATCTGCGCCCGCCATGCAAATGGACCAGCTTCTGGGCGTGTCATCGATGTTGGTCGATGTCTGTTCGGGTGGCCTATGCGGTTGCTCCGGCCGGGTGAAAGCGAAACGAAGGAATCCGAGTCAGCGCGCCCCATCGACCTTCTCAACTGGCCCCCGTTCAGAAAACTCAAGCCCCCCATTTTCTGCCGGTGTGCAAACGTTGCCGATGAACTGCGTCTGGTTTTGGCACCTTGGGGAGACCCGGACCGGATGCGCTCGGAGCAGACTGCCCGGGCTCTCTACGATAGTTCCAGAATCTGTTCTCGAACTCCGATGATGGCATGCGCTGCTCGTTATTTGTTGTCCAGGGTTTGCCAAATGGCGAATCTACGGTTCTTGAGGCCGGTATCGAGAGGTGCTTTGCCCGCAGTAGAATCAGCCGCTTATTGGCCAGCCTAAAAACAGCCCCCCCGCATCCCCTATTTTGCCCGAGTTACTTTTCGCGGAATGAGAGCTTGAGCGACTGGGATGAGACGCATACATTGCCGCAGGCCGGTTAAAAGTTCTCGTCCGGCGCTGAGCAATGGATTGCTCATTAGGACATCGGGTGTCCGTACACGTTGATCATCGTGACTCAAGGAGGAATCACTATGAAACGCATGCATTTGCGTCTATTCAATCCGCCGGAGGAGCCAGTTGCGGCGGAGCAGAATTTAATGGACACGGACCGTCCTCACATTCTTCCGTTTCGCTCTCGACGTGAAGCAACAGTGATTAGCGGTCGGTTCACACCACCTGCCGATCGTGCTCGAATGATTCACGACAATGGTGCCTGCCCGGAGTGCGAGCTAACTGACGCTGAGCCGTTGGAACTCGAAGACGGACTCATCAGTAGCAGAAGTCAGCTACCGGTCCCGGGCACTGCGACCATTGTCGGATTCCACTGCAATCATTGTGGGGCCGAATGGCCCGTGTATGAATTGACGACGCGACAAAACGGTTAGCTGTCGGAGCTTGCTGGTGCGAGAGATGTCATGTTCGTGAGGCTCATTCTGCTGGCGGCGATTTCGTTTTGCGATTCCGGGTTGTCCCGAAAGTTGGCCAATTTTCCAATTTATATCGGTTGGAATTGCTGATCAAAAGGAGCTGACGGCCGGTGCGGCCAATGGGCGACACGGATTAGATGGCAGTAATGTGGCGACCGAAAATCCAGACGCGGCGCCGTCAACGTTGACCGATCTTATCCGTAAGCAGGCGCGAGCGATGCTGGTCGATCAGCAGCCAGCTCTGATTCCTCGGCTGGTCAAATTACCAGCTGAAGCCGGATTACCGGATCTGCAGTTGCGGAATATACGATGCCGCGACGGGGTTCTTCGAGCATCGTTTCAGCTCCAGCAGCCTGCGTCTCAATCCACAGAACGCTGAACGGGAACATGGGATTCCTCCGCAGAACCGACTGCAATCAGTTCGTGGGATGCTGCGTTATTTCTGGCATTGTTTGGAGTCGTTGTTGGGGAAGGCTGTGCAGGCGGCGGGAGCCGGATCTTCCCTGAAACGCACCACCAGCTATTTTCGAATCATCGGAGCATCCTGCAGTCGTTCTCGCAGTTCGTTAATCAGTCCCGGCACGCAAGACACTCCATCACCACCGATGATGTTCTCTTCGAATTTCCAGTCGGTGCAGCTGCCGCCGGCTTCTCGTACGATGGGAATCAGTGCTGCGATGTCCCAGGCTGACATGACTGGGTCGAGAGCGATTTCCGCCCGCCCCGTCGCGACCAGCATGTGTCCATAACAATCGCCCCAGCCTCGAGCCAACCGGACTGATTTCATGAGTTCATCAAAGATGGGCTGCCGACCACTGTGAGCGGTGTGTGTGGGTTCTGTGATCATCAGGCGGGCATCACTGAGCCTTGAAACGTTTGAAACTCGGGCTTGTCGAGGTGGCTGGTCCCCGATCTGCCACCACGCCCCGGCGCCTTCTTCGGCGTAGATGACCTCATTCAGGGCTGGCATTCGGCAGACTCCCGCCACCATCCTTCCTTCGAATTCGATGCCGATGAGTGTTCCGAACAGAGGAACTCCGTGAATAAAGGGTTTAGTCCCGTCGATGGGGTCAAGAACCCAGCGATAATCGGATGATGATGCGACATCGTCGAATTCTTCGCCCAGAATTCCGTCGTTCGGGAAATTCTCCGCCAGTTGTTCACGGATCAGTATTTCAGCTCCTCGATCGGCAACTGTGACCGGCGAATCGTCCGATTTCGATTCTACGCCCAGGTCCTGAGACCGGTAGTGCTGCATGATCAGTTGGCCGGCATTGGCACTGGTTTGAAGGGCAAATTCAAGACGGGATGCGTGCTGAGACATGGGTAGGTGGATTCAATAAGAGACCCGAAACACGGAAGACGGCCGGTTCCAAGACCACGACCGAACGCCGCGACGGTAGACAGTTTTGGCCCAATTTGCAAAATCGATGTGTGATCCCTGTGGGAACCGCCGGATTTCACGTTGAAGAATCCACGATGTCGTGCCACAATACCCGGCTCGATTTTGTCCGGTTTGAACGGACTGTACCCGTTTTCCCTTAACAACCGAATGTTCTCATGGACCGCCAACGTATCGATCGGCAGCTCAAGCTTGCCCAGGAAAATCTTTCTCAATGGGTAAAGCAGCTGGACGCTGAAAAAGTGGAAGAAAAGGCACGTAGGAAGAATGCTAAATGGCGATCTCTGGATGCCGATGTTCGCACTTTGAAGCGCCGGCTGATTGCCGTCGACGCGATCGAAGAACGTGAAGCAGTAGCTGAACAGCGCAAAGCGGAAAAAACGGCAGCCTCTGCTGAGTAGTGGTTTCGCTTACTTGAAAGTGAAAAGATTTGCCTGAGGCAGATCTTCCAAGCTCTCCAGTTCGAACAGCTTCAGAAACCGCTGGCTTGTACGATAAGCCACGTCGATTCGCCGGTTTCCCGTACGTTCGACTTCGAGCAATTGAAGCCGGATCAGCTGACGAATCGGTGCCATCGGTTTGGAATGTCCGGTCTCTGCGAGCTCAGCAGAGTTGACTGGCTGATTCCAGGCCACGAATGCAAGCATCTCCAGAACATCGGGTGCCAGTCGGATTTCTTTCGGTCCCATGCCATATGCCTGGCTTTGCAGGTGGGCGAAGTCTTCACGCAGCTGTAGACGAAACCCGCCTTCGCGCAGCTGGATTTCATATGGTCTGTTATCCCGGGTGTAATCCAGGTTGAGCTGGTCGATGATTTTCACAGCCACACGCGATTCGACGTCGCTGCCGATCAGGCCGGCCAGACGACGTGCTGTTAGCGAGACATTGCCACCAACAAACAACGCTGCCTCAATAACTTCACTGGGCGAAATTCGTTCTTCGGATACGGTCTCGATAGTGACTTCGCTGTCGTCCAGCTGCAAGTCGCGGGCGAGATCTTCACCAATGGAGACGAAGGCCTGCTCATGGTCTTCTGAGGCGGCGTCGCTGTCATCAGCGACATCCATTAATGCGTGGCCGACCTCCACTTCAGCTTCGTCCAGCGCAGCCAGCGCTTCTCTGTAGGCCAGTTCGATATCGTCGACTGGCTGTTCCACACTGTCAGCTGCGGAATCATCTGTTTCAGATTCTTTGGACATCCCTGCCCTCCGCACGTTTTGTGATGTCGCCGAGAATTTTCCGGATCGACCCTGTTCAGAGCTCCAGGTTTTCTTTGGTCATTCTGGAAATTTGTCGGCCGACAAATGTCAGCAGACCCCTGTTCAGGGTCAGAGCCCCGGAGACTTTTTCTGCTGCACGCACCAAAGACAGGCTCAATTGATCCTCGCTGGCCAGAGATTCAGAAAGCTGCTTCAGCTGCAGGAGGTCGTCTCGCCAGGCGGCTCGTTCTTCGACGGCGTCCGGCATGCCACGTTCCTGTGCCAGTTCATTCAATCGGTTGACCCATGGTGATAATTTGGCATCGAGGCTCAGGGCGACTTGGGATGCTTCTGCTTCTGCTCCGGCTTCTGTGATTTTGCTTGCCAGCAATTCTGCCGATCCTGGGCCAGTCGCCAGCCAGAACTGCTCACGACCAACGCCGATCAGGAATTCGCAACCAACACCAAATATCTGGTCGGCTTGCTCAACGAATCCTTGGGCTAAGCGGATCTTGTGAATGGTGATGTCATCAGTAGTTGCAAAGTTCAATTCGACAGTGTTGCCGGCACGGGCCAGCGGTAGTTGTTTGAGTGTCTCCGTGAGCTGTGCTGATCCGGGTGCCGAAACGGCGCCCACTAATGTAAATGCTGTTCCATCATGAATGGCTTCTACGAACCCATTGATATTTCCACTGGCAAACCCATCGCGAAATACTTTGACGACGTCGTTGTAAATATTTTGCGTTGCCACTTTTTCAGCGTCTTGCAGGATTTCGGAACTCTCGATCCGACTTTGGATATCCGTCGTCAGCAGAGTTAGAAAATCAGCAGCGCTCTTTTGCCGGAGGCTATCAATTGGAACGTTCAGTCGCCCTGAAAGAACACTGCCTTCAAGGCGCTGGATTCCCGCAAATGCATCCGGTGCCTGACCAAACTGAGCAACCGATTCCGCAAGAGATGTTTCAGCGATGCCAGCGGCATCAAATGAAATGGATAATTGAGTCGTTGCCTTGTCCAGAAGGCTCCAGATGTTCCCACTTGCCGCTTCTACATAGATACGCTCCAGCTCATTATAGAAGATAGAGGATGTGCCTTTGCGTAATTCGAATTCGGGTGTGGATTCTGTTGGCCGTTTTTTGATGGCATCCAAATCCTCCGCACGGAGTTCGTTGAACGATTCACGGCGCTTGGCCTGGCTGTCAGCACTCAACTCACTGTTACTGAGTGTTGCCAAGACTGATGCCCCCAGTTCATTCAGTCGTACAAAGGCGGGCGCTGGATTGCCTGCTGCGAGCACTTGTCTCTTGGTAGTAGCGTTGTCGTCCGCTGTGGTCATTGCCAATGCTGCGTATTTCGGTTCGTCCAACATGAGTAGCCAGCCCTGTTCGAGGCCGTCATCAATATCGATCACGTAGAGATCCGGCTGCCCAGGTTGTTGGAACGCGGGAAATCCGATCGAATCCAGATTCTCGAGGAACTCGTCTGGTTCGGGGTAGGGAAGCCAGACCAGGTAATTAAGCGGTCCGTCGCCAACCAGGATATCGACCCGAATCGGCCGGGCGATGTCCATTCCCATCGAAATGTCCTGGATGAAGGCCTCCAGTTCAGCGCCATATTCTCGCTCTTCTTCGTCGGTCAGTTCTGTCAGTGACAGCAAATCCTGAGTCAGCGATTTAAGCCCGGGATGAACCACTGTGATTTGTGGTTGATCGTTGTCCTGGGCAGACACGCCATCGCAAAACAGGCCCGCAATCAGGCTCAACCAAAAAATAAAGCAAGTTTTGTGCATGGGTGTGTGACGGTATCAAATGGGAGTTGAGGCCAGCCTGTTCCTCGCCGATTGCGCTACATATCAAACAGGCACACGCGGATTCTACGCCACGATCACAAGACAGGTAAAGCCTGCATTTCAGTAAATCTGCTGGCCAAAGTCCTGTTGAATGGGTGAGAAGAGGCCGGTACGGAGTCGGTCCTGTGCTGTTTTGTGAGTTTTCAAACAGTGAATTGAGGAGCTGCGATCGGCGGCAGTTCACTCTGTTCCGGGCTGGAAGTCTGTTCGCGTGGCAAGGAGTGCTTGCGAAAAATCACAATCAACGGTGCTGCAACTGGCAGTTCCGGGGCTCGCGCGACTGTTTCGGCATCGGCCGTGACACTGTCCGATGATACCACAATTGCTGAAGAAGACGATTCCATTGCGTTCGCCGGTAACGGCATCGAAGAAACAACAAGGCTGGCTTCATCGACGACATACATTTCTCCAAACACTTTGTCAGATTTTGTCGGGACAGCCATCGATGTGAGGAACATCGATTTAATTTCCTCGGGGCTTCTGCCATCAACGTCAGCGGGATTCCAGTCCAGTTGTTCGTGGTCGTCTGCAAGGGAATCCACAATCACCTGAGATTCCGTTCCGGCTGTCAGTAGAAATCCGGCCGAGTATTCAGCTCCTTTATCAGCATCCGAGTGCAATGATGTGATTAACGCACCTCGCATTTCGGCTGCTCTCAGCATGCCGCGGACTGTATCTTCTATGCTGGAATCATCGCCCACATTGACGATCACAACATTGCAATTTGGCTGGAGGGAGTTGGTGCTTAGGTTGCGCATGGTTTCTTGAAAGGCGATGACGTTCGCGGCATGCGAATCAGCATCGCTCTGCCGAAGCAGTGGAAGAACAACAAACACTGCCGCGACTGCGATCGTTCCGATTGCCACGAGAGTTGGCAGTCGTGATTTCGTTTGAGGCTGTCGAATGGAAACCGCTGGATGCAGTTCATCGTGCACCGCCGAAAGCAGGTCGGCGGATTCCATCGGCAACCCCTGAAGCTGTGATCGTAAGGATGCCCATTCTGCATCGAGCTCAGATCTGTGCGATTCGGAAATGCCAAGTGTTCCGGTATGCTCACCGTCGAAAGCTGCTGAAGCCAGCTCGGTGGGGTCAATTGCATCTGTTGACTGCATTTTTGTTCAGTATCCCTGCAGGAGCGGACGTGCTTAAATTGAACCAGACCAGAAGTCTCATTGACTCTGAGTCTTTGTCAGGCAAATGAGTTCCCTGTTTTCCCCCCTCATTCGCCGAAAACACGAGGATGTTGAACGATTTCGGATCGTTAAATCGCAGGAGTCGTCTTTGGCTGGTCTGCACTTGTTGCTGTTTTCTGTTGAAAAAGTATGACTGACACGCGAATCCTGCAACTTACCGACCTGCATCTGTTTTGTGATGCGGGTTCCAAGTTGAAGGGTATTCCAACTCGAAAAACACTGCAGAGTGTTGTCGATGCCATTCGGAATGCAGAAGGCGAGTTCGATCGAGTTGTCATCACTGGCGACCATACTCACGATGAACAACCGGAAAGTTACAAAATAGCGAGGGGCTTTTTTGAGCCGTGGATTGAGCGCTTGGCCATCGTCCCCGGCAACCATGATGACCGGGATGCGATGCAGTCCGTTTTCGGAGATGTCATTGAGCGACAAGCGACTTGCCGGGTGCAAGAAGATGATCGCATTGTCTTCGCGTTCCACTGCGGACAATGGCTGTGTCTTGGCCTGGATACTCATGCCCCCGGCAAAGTTGCCGGACACTTCGGAGAACGTCAGGCTGATTGGCTGCGTGCACAGTTGTCTCAGCACGGTGACAATCCGAGTCTGGTGTTTTGTCATCATCCTCCCATCGACATTGACAGCGAGTGGATGGATCGCAATGGCCTGAAGGATCGTCATCGTCTGCTGGATGTGGTTCAGGACTATACATCTGTGCGGCTGATCTGCTGCGGCCATGTTCATCATGAATCTGAAGGGCATGCGGGCCACGTTCGAGTTGTCACAACACCATCAACTGGTATTCAGTTTGATCCACGCGGGTCGAAACTTCGATTCGCTCATGATCCGCCTGGTTACCGCATCATCGAGCTGATAGGCGACCAGTTGAAAACCCGTGTTGCCAGACTTCCGCAGGCCGACCACACTCCTGTCTTCTCTTAGTTTCTTCACAAACGCAACTCATTAACTTCGGTCACTCAACTTCCCAATGGACGACCTTCAGGCTTCAACGTTGATTCTGAGTGCTATTGCTGGCGGTCTCGTTGGGGTTCTATCCGGTCTCTTTGGTGTCGGTGGTGGTTTTCTTGTCGTCCCATTGCTGAATACGGTTCTGGGGATTCCTCTGCCCATCGCGGTGGGCTCTGCGACGTGTTACACGCTCGGGCCGGCCACGACGGCATTGCTGGCCCGACGTCCCACACTGGGGTTCGCTGAGTTACCGTTGATTCTCGGAGGTGGCTTGTTTGCAGGTGTATTTACCGGCGCGACTGCTTTGTCTGCCTTGCAGTCTGCTGGAGCCGTGTTGGTATTTGGTCGGAGTGTCCCGGCGGTCGATCTGGCTTTATTGAGTTGCTATTCAATGCTCATGACCGGAATTGCATTTGTCTCAATTCGCACGGCGTTGCTGTCCCGGCAGTTCTCTGATCGTACACCCGGAATCGTGAGCCGTTGGCAGTTGCCTCCGATGGCAAGCATCCCGGACCTGACACCCTCGGAGTACTCCATTCCGTTGCTGGCACTGCTGGGATTTGGAGTCGGGTGCCTGTCCGGATTTCTGGGAATGAGTGGGGGCCTCGTTTTGATTCCCGCGACTGTGTTTTTGCTTGGATTGAAAGTTCGAGATGCGACAACGGTCACAGTGGTGATTGTCTGGTTAGCATCCTGCCAGGCCTGCGTACTGCATGTGTTGCATGGCCGAGTCAATCTATGGCTGACCGTTGCTCTGTTGCTGACTGGTCCGATTGGAGCTCGGCTCGGCGCTGAATTCGGGATGCGTCTGCAGGGTCGACAACTGCGGTTGGGCTTTGGTCTGATGGTGCTATGTGCGGCTGCCATTGTCTGGGTGCGATTGTGGAGGCTCACCTTTTTGGGATAGACATGTCTTAGAATGAAATTGGATCGATCTCCTCTGAAACATCATCCTCGCGCTGATCTGCAACTGTCTGGATTTACAGAATCGGAGGCTTTTCAGCGAATCTCGCCCTCCCCTGTTTCGAGACAGACTCATAGAATCAGCAGGCAGTCAGTGCTTCACACTAAGAGGTCACGGCACCTGGTTTATCGACAGAATGAAGGCTGGATGACACCGCTCACTTTTGAACCGATTCTCAAACGCATTCGCTGGGGGGGGCGACAGCTTGGGGAGTTGCTTGGCAAGAATATCGGGGCCGAATCCGACTACGCTGAAAGCTGGGAACTGGCTGATCACGAAGACGGCCAAAGTGTGGTTAATCAGGGGCCACTTGTCGGCCAGACCCTGCAGCAGCTTCGGGAACAATCTAATGTCGATCTGTTTGGTCGCCACGCAGGACTTTGCCAGTTTCCTTTGCTCATCAAGTTTCTGGATGCCAACGACTGGCTCTCTCTGCAGGTGCATCCGAACGACGAACAGGCGAAGCGGTACGATCGGACCGAAAACGGCAAAACTGAGGCGTGGATCATTTTGGATGCGCAGCCGGACAGCCAGATTTGCGCTGGCCTTCAGGCTGGTGTCAGTCAACAGCAGCTGGCAGGGCACCTGCGGAACGGGACTCTCGAAGAGTGCCTGAATATATTCAGTGTACAGCCGGGTGACTGTGTCATGGTTCCGGCGGGAACTGTTCATGCCATTGGCCCGGGCATTGTGCTGGCGGAGATTCAGCAGCAAAGCAATCTCACGTTTCGCCTGTGTGACTGGGGGCGCGTTGGCAGGGACGGCCAGCTCCGAGAAACCCACATCGAAGAATCTCTGGCTTGCATCGACTTTCATTGCGGGCCGGTGATGCCTGTCACGCCATGGGTTTTGTCCGACGGTGACCATCTTCACGAAGAACTGGTGCGAGATCAGCACTTTGTGATCCAGCGTCATCGCACCGACCAGCCGTTCCGGATTCAGACGAACAATCAATTTCACATTCTGATTGTGTTAGACGGACTTGCCAACATGGAAAGTTCCGAAGGCTCGCAGGTTCTGTCGCGCGGGGCGACGATGCTGATTCCGGCGGTAAGCAAAGGTATGAAAGTAACTCCTGATGGTCCGGTGATAGTTCTGGATGTCTTCCTGCCATAGCTGTTCATCGTCCAGGCGGTGTGTCAGATTTCCGAGTGAGCAGTGTGGCGTCGCCACGCCACTTAGTGCTTTCTGTCTAAATTTGCGACTTACATTAGTCCCTGCATATCGCCTCACTACGCATCCTGTGTCGCACACTGTTTTCCCCAGGCGGCTGCTCCGATTGCTGTGGCGTAGTCGCCCAGGTGGGCAATTCGGATCTCGAATCCGTCGTGCAGAGTTGGCAACGCGTTGCGCTCAGCGCCGATCGTTGTTTCCGTCAGGTACAGCTCGGGCATGGCTTCTACCAGCCCGCCACCAATCACCACGACATCCGGAGCCAGAATGTTCACCAAAGATCCGATGCCGCGTCCGACCTGCCGAGCTGCATCTCGCACGATTGATTCTACATCGCTGTCACCCGCCTTAATCGCTCGTGCCAGGGTGCCACTGCGTATTTGGGCGAGGTCGCTGCCGAATTCTTCTGCGATCTCTGGAGCTTGCCCTCGGTATGTGGCTTTGACCACTTCACCTGCAATTGTCAGGCGGCTGCTCAGCGCTTCCAGTGTGCCCACTGGTCCGACTCCTGCTGCCGGACCGGTTGTTGCCATTTGCATGAAGCCGACTTCCATGCAGGATGACTTTGAGCCGCGAAAAATTTGACCATTGTAGACACAACCCCCGCCGACGCCGGTTCCTGGAAAGACTCCCAGTACACAGCGTTCGCCCTCCCCTGCCCCCGCTTTGTATTCACCAAACACCCCTGCGTCCACATCATTGCAAATGGAGACCGGGCAATTGAACTCATTGGTTAACGCTTTGCGGAGTGCGACATTTTTCCAGCCAAGATTAGGAGCTTCAAGAATGACTCCACGATCCATGTCCACCGGGCCTGGGCATCCTGCTCCGATTGCGCCCAGTGATTCGGCATCAACTTCGGCGTCTTCCAGTGCTGTATGGATTGTTTCGACCAGTCGGCTGATGGATACTTCGGCGCGGCCTTTTTCTCGTGTGCGTCGTCGTTTCTTTCCGAGGACGTTCAGGTCTTCGTCATAGACAACCGCAAGCATCTTAGTGCCGCCAAGGTCGAACCCAACCCAGACCTGTTTATTCTGTTCGTCTGTTTTCGGCATGTTCACACCATACAGCAATTTAAAAGTCGACAGCAGTGTTGATGCCGGTGCACCGCAAGCATGACGATCAATAGTACCGGTTTGCAATACAGTCCGGTCAGTTCAGTGTCATTCCGATTTCACGCATCAATCTTTAGGTGAATTTCTCAAGAGCGCTTTTGAGCTTGCCTCGGGCTCGAGCCAGCAGGGACTTTACGGCGACTTCATTCAGTCCCATTACGTTCGCGATATCCTGGTAACTCATGCCCTCAAACTTGTGCAGCAGCACGGCCATTTTTTGACGTTCACCCAGACAGTCCATGGCTTCTCTGACCTGAGTTTGGACTTCTCTGGAAACCAGCTGGCGTGTTGGCATCAGTGCTGAACGATCTGCCAGTATTCCACCTTCCAGCCGTACCTGCTGTGAACCCGAACTGCGAGCAGCGAGGGAGATTTCCTTCTTACGTTTTGCCATCCCTCGCAATTGATTGCTCGCGAGATTGTGCGCTATGCGAAAAAGCCATGTCGAGAATCTGGCCGATGCCTGATAGCGTTCTCTGGCCCGGTAGATTCTGAGAAAAGCGTCCTGAGCAAGATCTTCGGAGACGGTCCGGTCACCCAGTAAATGGTAGAAGAAACCAACCAAACGATCTTGATATCGCTCTACCAGTTCTTCAAAGGCCAGATGGTCATCAGAAACGACGCGCAGCATCAGTTGCACGTCCGGGTCAGCGAGGTACTGGTTGGGAAGAGACTGTGAAACCATGTGGTTGCTCCGTAGCTTCTCCCCCTAAAATCGATGGCAGAAACTCTCAATCACTGCGAGTCTAGCATCTTTCGAAGGAAGCTCACGCGAGTCAAGTCGGTTCCCGGTTGCGTTGCTGGTTGGCTCGGCGACTTGCTCGAAAGCTGATGCGCGGTGAGAGTCACCATGCGCGCAGAAAAAAACCTCAAACCTGAAAACAGGTTGAGGCTTATGCAGTGACCCCAGGGGGATTTGAACCCCCGTTGCTGGAATGAAAATCCAGTGTCCTAGGCCTAACTAGACGATGGGGCCGTGTTGTTCAGCAATTCAGGTGTCGGTTTTATCCCAGGCGGAACTTGAGTCAAACTATTCCGCGTGGCAACCTTTTTCTGTTGGGAGTTCTTATTCGGCCGTCGAACTACCAGTCGACGATTCACCTGCGCTACTGGTATCGGCCAATCCCTGCTCCTGCAGGATCGCACTCAGCACTTCCAAGCGATGAACTGGAATGTCCCTCGGTGCTTCGATTCCAAGGCGGACTTTGTCGCCACGAATCTCCACAATCGTGACAACGATATTCTCGTCGATCACGATGCTTTCATTTTTTTTTCGAGACAAAACTAACATGGAACAATCCCAGCTCAAGCCGCCTCGGAACTGTTAAAATAGCCCCGAGAGAACGACCGTGCATCGCTAATAACGCTGGGATTCTACGCGCGCCCACGCAATCCGTCAACCACCCGAGACCGACCTCGTTCCCTTACTCAGGTGAAAACGGGCCGATTCAGGGTGCATTCGGGTGATTTTGGCCAGCTCTAACTCTATTGCCCAAATGGGTTCCAGCAAAGAGCTGTTAAGGAAATGCATCTGATTTGGATCAATGCTGGGAGCGAATAGCGGATACTGCTATGTCGAACCCGCCACGACATCAATCTTTTATCATTTCCTTGAGTTTCTTGAGGGCTCGTACTTTGACAACCTTGGAAGCTGGCTTCGCGGAAATCATGATTTCTGCACCAGTGGCAGGGTTTCGCCCGGGCCGCGCCTTGGTTGCGGGCTTGTTGTGTACGTAGATCTTCAGCATTCCGGGAAGATTGAAGACCCCACAGCCCTTGGTGAGGTCTTTTTCAATCAGTTCGTCCAGAGAATCCAAGACGGCTGAAACCTCTTTACGGCTCATTTCCGTCATCTCGGCTAGTTCATTGAGGATATCTGACTTGGAACGTGGTTTGTCCTTTGCCATCGCGACAAGACTCCTTTGATTAACATATGTCCTAGGAAAAGAGCCCAGCTAGCTCATTCCGCCTGAATCGAAAATGACCGCCAATTGCTGAATGCGAGCAGCGAAGTTAAGTAGGATGCGCCTTGACTGTCAACGGCTCGGAAACAGCAAATCCAACAAAACCCTTGTTTTCTTTGGGCCCAAATTTGCATCCGGGCTCTTTGAAACCGACTCTAGCGGGCATTCGGGGCATTATTGTGCCTTTTCACAGCCCCATAAGGGCCTTTTGGGGTCCGTTTTGCCTCCTTGTCTCCCGAAGTTGCCTATTGTCACGGGCTGCAACAGCTTATGAGTCTGCGGATTATTAGTGGAGAGCTGCGTCGTCGGCAGCTCAAGATTCCTCAGGGTATCGCCACGCGACCTTATACGGACAGAGTTCGGCAAATCGTGTTCGACCGAATTGTGGCTCGTGTTCCTGGCGCGCGCGTAGCCGATGTCTATGCGGGTGTGGGAACAATGGGGCTGGAATCAATCAGTCGGGGAGCTGCCTCGTGTGTCTTTTTCGAAGCAACAGCAGAGGTCCATCATTGTTTGAAGGAAAACGTTCAACTTCTTGCCAGTGACGTGCCAACGGTGTGTTGGAAGGCAGATGTTCGTTACACCTCCTTCGTGCCGAAAGGTGTGGATGGAATGTTGCCATACAATTTGTTGTTCTTTGATCCGCCATATGCCCATTGTCCTGGAATGGATCCCGGTGGGGTATTAAGCAAATCCTTAAGCCGCCTGGCCAGGCCGAAGGTGAGTTCACAAGACGCGCTATTGTTGATTCGCACTCCCGCGCGGTTTGATCTGACAGTTCCCGCTGGCTGGGAACTGCAGGATTGCTGGAAAGTTTCCACGATGAAAATCTGGAACTTAGTAAAACCGGATCACGCGGAATCTGAAGAGCCTGAAATGCCGAAAACAGATGCTGTTGATGAGTAACTTAAGGCGAAAAAACAGCCTGCGTTCAGTCGCCGAATGCAAACACTACATACTTAGTAATTAGTAATTACGACAAAAAAGAAGGAGTGATGGTCCATGACGACAGAAAGCACAAAAGAAGAATTTACATTTGAGGCAGAGATTGGTCGCCTGCTGCACTTGCTTTCCGAATCGCTGTACCAAAATCGTGAGATTGCAATTCGTGAGCTGGTTTCCAACGCTTCCGATGCGCTCGACAAACGTCGTCATCTTTCGCTTACGAACAGCAGCATTAGTGCTGACGATTTGCGAGTCACAATCATTCCTGATGAAGAAGGCAAGCTGCTGACGATTCGTGACAATGGAATCGGCATGACGCATGATGAACTCATTCAGAACCTGGGTACAATTGCTCACAGTGGTTCGCTCGAATATCTCAAGCAGATGCAGAAGGCCTCAGAAGACACAGCAGACGTCTCGCTGATCGGGCAGTTTGGTGTTGGATTCTATTCGGCGTTTATGTTGGCTCATCGCGTTGAGGTTCAAACTTGCAGTGTCAGTGAAGAATCCGGCTGGGTCTGGGAGTCCACTGGTGATGGGTCGTTCACTATTGAAGCCGTTGCTGATTCTCTCGAAGCAGGAACTGAGATCCGACTTTACCTGAAGGACGGGATGGATGAATTCACTGAAAGCACACGACTGAAGTTCATATTGCGGAAGTACTCCACCTTTGTGCCCCATGCTGTCTATCTGGCTGATGAACACGTCAATGATCAGCCTCCAATCTGGGTAGAGCCGAAGAGTTCGCTGACGGATGAACAGTACAAGGGCTTCTTCGAATACCTTACACACTCCGGGCAGACAGCCAAATGGCATTTGCACCTTTCAGCCGATTCGCCATTTCAGTTTCACAGTATCCTTTACTGTCCGGACACAAACCTGGAACGTATGGGATTTGGAAAATCAGAGCATGGCCTGCATCTTTGCGCCAAAAGAGTGCTGGTTCAAAACGACAATCGTGATTTACTGCCAGACTACCTGCGTTTTTTGCGCGGCATCGTCGATTCGGCCGACCTGCCCCTGAATGTGTCACGAGAATCGCTACAGGACAACATGGTTTTTGCCAAAATGCGTCGAGTGATCACCAAGAAGGTGCTCGACCATCTCGACGACATCGCGTCTGACAATCCTGGGATGTATGCCGACTTCTACCGAGAATATGGATCCGTTCTTCGTGAGGGTGTCGGCGAAGATTTTGACAACCGCGAACGCCTCGGGAAATTGTTGCGATTTCAGTCCACAGATAGCACGGCGGAAGATGGTTTGGTTTCTTTGGCGGGTTACTGCGAACGGTCGGGCGAAGATCAAAAGCAGATCTACTTTGTTACGGCGACTGATGCCGCCGCTGCAGTGCGAGATCCGAACCTGGAGATTTTTCGCAAACGTAATCTGGAAGTACTCATTTTGACCGATCCAGCTGACGAGTATCTGCTGACGACGCTGGGTACTTTTAACGAGCGCACTGTTGTATCAATCGATTCTGCAGAACTCGAACTTCCAAAGGCTGATTCTGCAGAAGCTGAAGACACGGACAAAGATTCAGAAGATCAAGCAGACGACACAAAAAATCGTCCCGGGTTTGATCGTGTTATTGAGCTGTTCAAAGAGTCGCTTGGTGACAAAGTGGAAGATATACGTCAGTCTGAACGACTCACTGAAAGCACTTGCTGTCTGGTGAATGCTCAGGGTTCGATGAGCACAACGATGCAGAAGGTTCTGCAGATCAATACGCCTGACTTTGAGTTGGGCAAGATGATCCTTGAGGTCAATCCGGATGCTCCGCTGGTCGCCCGACTTTGTGAGATTGCAGCAAACGAAGACAACGCGGAATTTATTCGCAACTGTGGGCGACAATTTCACGCCAACGCGATGGTTTTGGCCGGTCTGGCTCCCGATGGCAATGAGCTGGCTGACCGTACGCAAGATTTTATGTTGAGTCTTGCTGGCGAGCGGTCGTCGATTGTACAACCGTAGGTGGCGTGTTGGGAATCCGGCCAACGTGTGTCGCTGGCTCCGCCGGGACACGCGTTCGGCGTGGTTGGTGACAGTTGCCACAGACTCTGTCGCTGGCCTGAGTCTGGCTTAATTAATCGTTGGATGTTGCTGAGTAAAATCCGATATGTGTCGTCTTAATTCTGCTGATTCGGAACTGCGGCTGCTCCGAGCGGTCGAGGGGCGCTGCCTAATGCTTTGCCCTGCAGCAATGTTGTCACGGCCTGTTCTAGGTTTTCAGCAGTGATTCCACCGGCGACGACGCCTCGTTTGTCCACAAGGAACATGGTTGGCATCGACACGATTCCGAATTCCTTGGCTAGTTTTCCATCCATTCCGTCCGGGTCACGGATGTGCTGCCAGCGACCGCCATAGTTCTCAATGAATGGCTTGATGGACGCGGCATTGGGATCGAGGTTTACACCAATGATCTCAAACCCGGCCTTACGATGTTTGGCGTAAATCGCTTCAATCGCAGGCAGATCTTTTGCATATGGCGTTGCCCATGTGGCCCAGAATACCACGAGCAGAACTCGACCTTCATACTGCGAAGCTGTAATATTTTTTCCGGCCAGTGAAGGTCCGCTGAGTTCCAGTTTCTTTCCGTTAAGGTCCAGTCGACGGAGGGCTCCCCGAGCTCTGATGCCACCGTTGGTGCGAGGGTGATTAGTAGCCAGTCGAGTGTACCAACTGCGTGCATCATCGAGCCGCCCCATGATTTCCTGGCTGATTGCCAACTGGATGATGGCATCTGCGGCATCATCCGACTTGGGCCAGCGGTCGGCGTATTGTTCCAGGTTGCTTAACCACCATTCCTGAGTGGCCGCACGTTCTTCTTCTTCCAGGTTGTTCTGAAGGCGGACGCCGTACTCGGCCAGCAGGCGGCGATACCAAACGTATCCCAGCATCTGCTGGTTCTTCTGGACCTGTTCCTGCAATTGAGTCAATCGCTGGAGACCGTCCGGGTAACTTCCGGTCTGCACTGCAGCGGAAAGCCCGTCGGCGTATTGACGGATCCATTCGTCGCGAGGTTTGTTTCCGTCCACTAAAGGAATGATCTGTTCAATCAGGTCCGCTCGCTGCCGATTGTACTTGACCAGTTCGTCCATTTTTGCATTGGGACCGGGCATCTTGTTGTCGACGATTTCCAGCTGCTTCAGTAGCTCTTGCATTTCTTTGGGAATGGATTCGGCATTGGTTTCGAGGGAGTTTGTTCTGAGTGGCTGCATGAGTATTCCGCCCAGCTGCATCTGGATATTCTCTCCATCCAGTGGACGTGGAAGTTGAGTCAACTTCCACGTGTCTCCTACTTTCACCATTTCTTCGATGGATACGAATGCGTCGCTCTCCCCGTTTCTTACGATGGCCATCGAGTTTTCGTATACGGTGAGGTCGGCGTTGAATCGACTGCCATCGGCCGGAACGAGTCCCGGTACCGGTGGGTCAAATCGCATCCACTTAGTGTTTTTATTGATGACGCGGGAATCACTCAGTAGCTTGCTTAGTTGTGCCACCGGGTTGTCCACCGATTTGGTCAGTTGGGCGGCAACGCTTTTGTTGACCTTCAACTGGCGGATATCTCCGCTGTTAATCAATACGCTCCTAAGATTCTGAACGTCGTTCTGGATCAGCGCAGTGATAGCAACCTGGGCGGCTTCCGGAGCAGAAATCATCTTCCATTCGTCGATGCGTCCGTCTTCGTTTGGGTCGAGCCCCCATCGCGTGCCACCCCAGTTCATCCAACGGTACTGGTCTGGCTTCTGATTGAAGTTGCTGTCTATATCGCGATAGACTTCCAGGCCGTGCCGATAGTAGCGAAACACATCAGGACTCTGGTCTCCGTTGGTGTCCATGAACCGTCGCAGTATCTGCCCGCCCGGACCATAAACAACGAAGCCAGCGTTGCCGGCTTCTCGCTCGATTTCAACGCGGCACTGAGCAAATTCAGTTGCGTCAGGCGTATCATATTCGACATTGCTTTGACGAGGGCGGTATGGCTTGAGAATTTGCTCTGGTGACGTTTTCTGCGCAAACGCGGTGTTGGCGCACGCAAAGGTCACTGTCAGCAGCAAAAAAAAACGGATTGGGCACGACAGCAGCATCCCTGCAACTCCGAGCTAGGCGATTGATTAACGGTGGGAATTCGCTGCGATTGGCTATTTGATTTGAAGCCAGGAACGCAGGAACTGGCGGAGTGTAGACCAAAACGGAATTTTAAGTCACGACCGGTTTTGTGATTCGTAGCGTCTAATTAAATCGAATTGTCTATCCGACTGCCACAGAGCCCCTGCCCCCCACTGTACGGCGATGTGTCTTGCATGGTCACCAATGAATATGTTTCTGGATGGTGACGCTGTTACTGGTTCACTGGCCCGTAGTGAAGCCGCAGGCACCGAGGGCACGCTTGCAGCTGAAATTTGGGTGCTCGGTTGGGCGCAGGATCGAAGTTGCTCGCCAGGTCGTTTCCAGATCAATTGCAGTGTGGAGATGCCGTCCATGCCGCACAGATTGATTGCGGGACTGTTCGATGCCGATCCGGACCCTCGCAGGTGTGATGCCATAGGGTTAATCACAACGTGCATCTAAAGAAATCCCAAAATCTGGACGATTTCCTCAATGCCATCGACCGGTTCATGGAACTGATCGGATGTGATTCCGATTATATTTCTGATTCCGAGGGGCCGATATTTTGGCGCTGAAACGCTTATCAGGCATCTGAACGAGGCCCATTCCCCTCAGGGGTGAGTTGTAATAAGGCAATCGAAGAACCATAGGATTCAATTGCGAACGAGTGGCACGAACCAGGTCCCGCGTATCAGAGCAGATGATTTTGTAACGTTGAAGCATCTGCCACTTTACATATTCGTATTCTAAAAAAGCAGGTGCAATGAACAACAGAGACGACTTAATTGAAGTGTACTGCGCGAAAAATGAACCGGAGGTAAGGGTTGTCGAAGCGGCGCTCATTGAAGCTGGCATCAAGTGCTGTGTTGTGGGGGAGTATCTGGCGGGAGCGGTCGGAGAAGTGCCGGCTGGCATCGCCTCCAGTCCGGGGATCTGGGTTTCAGCATCCGAGACTGAACCGGCACGCGAAGTGATACGCGATTTAGAAACTCCCGACAGCCCGTTTCGTATTCCGACCTGGCAGTGTCCAAAATGCGATTCGGAAGTAGATTCGGGATTCGACACATGCTGGAAATGCCTCTATAACCCCAGGGCCTGCTGAGTTTGTTCAACGGGCGTGAACCGGAACTGGGCATGCGGACAAGAATCAGTGGAAATGAAGAAATGAATTCGTGTCCATTTCCGGTCTGCTGCGAATTCTTCAAATCGTTCGGTCAACCTGAAAGTGACTCACTCAGGCTCGAATGCTTCCGTCTTCGGCATTTCGTCAACTTCCATTTCTGCTTCGATGGATTCCCGATTGAGTACTGAGTCTACGATGCGTTTGATTTCGTCAGACGGATCGACTTCTACGACGGTTTCTGCGACTCCTGCGTTGTCTGCTCGTTCTTTGGCGTCGCCTAGAAAATCTCGCAGTTCGTCGTCTGTTACATCGTCACGGAATTCCCAATTGCCTTCCGGGTCTTTTGCTCCAATGTGTCTCAGTACGGCATCTGCGTCGTCTTCTGTCAATTCTCCATCGAAAAGTCCTCGCACGCAGCGGCGTAGTGTCATTCGGCCGGTTTCTTTTTCTTCGTCGCTGAGTTTTGAGCTGTCGAAATATTTCTTTTCGATGACAAACGCAATGAGGGGGGCCGACAACGGTGATACTGCCAGTTGGTTTGAAAGGTCTTCTGTCTGAGCACTCGTAAGAGATCCCTCTTCAAAGGCAGTGATCACTCGCTGTGCCTGTTCGAGTATCTCGGTCTTTTCTTCGGCTGGAAGTTCCGTCTCGTCCAAAACTTCATTCACCATCGTTCGGCCAAAACTTCCGGCCCAGTCTCGCCAGTTGTTGGAAGCGTACCACCCGCTGAGTGCAGTGAGCAGCAACAGGACCAGGGTGGCGATGAGGCATCCTTTGAGACAGCCTCTGTCTGTGCTTTTGGGCAAATCGGATTCCACTTCCCAATTACCAAAATTGTCCTGGTTGGTGCCCTGCGAATCGAATCCCTGCGACATGCGAATTCCAGCTCAAATAAGGTTAGTGCCATGAACGAAGGCTAACAGTATGCCGATGGCATAGATGGCAGCCACCGTGTCGTCCACCATAATACCCAGGCCGCCGCCTAATTGTTCCACTGTACGAACCGGAGGTGGCTTGGAAATGTCAAAAGCACGAAACAAAACAAACCCGGCGATGAGAGTTTGCCAGTTGATCGGTACAAAGGCATACACCAGTGGAAACGCGGCGATTTCATCCCAAACCACACTGCGGGGGTCTTTTCTGCCTCGCAATCGGGCCGCTCGATCGCACAGTGGAACGCCCACCAAAAACATAATCAGGCCAACGCCCAGTCGCCCCCACATGGAGACACCCTGTCCCAGAGCCCAGCCCAGTGAGATACCCCATAAACTTCCGAATGTCCCCGGCATGACAGGAATTCGGCCCAGTCCACAGCCTTCGGCGACAAATAAGATGCCGCGGTCGAGCAGATTCAGCTGTTCTGGAAACGGCTGTTCAGGCACCACAGATACTTCTATACTCGAACCAAAAATCCGAACCGGAAACACCGAGTCGCCCATCGCGGTCGGCTCCTGCCGGTTAACCATAACAGAAGCCAAGAGACAGACCCCATGCCGGAAGAAGTTAAACTCAGTAAACTTGAGCATCTCAAAGAAGGCAGCTTGCAGTTGCGAGGTACGATTCCCGCCGAGCTGCAGAACGATGATCCAACTTTCAGTGCCGATGCTGCGCAGCTGTTGAAGCATCACGGCAGCTACATGCAGGATGACCGAGATTTACGGAAGGCCAAGAATCCGGATGGCACCAGAAAGGGCAAGGCCTATTCGTGCATGGTTCGAACGCGAATTCCTGGAGGTCGAGTGACCGCAGAGCAGTTTTTGGCGGAACTTGAAATCTGCGATAAGCTGGCCAACGGGACGGTGCGAATCACCACTCGGCAGGGTTTTCAACTGCATGGTGTGCTCAAGGACAACCTGCGGGAAACGATTCGAGCGATCAACAAATCAAAATTGACGACATTGGCGGCTTGTGGAGATGTGAACCGCAACGTGATGTGCTGCCCTGCTCCGTATCGCAATGCTGTGTACGATGAGATGCAGGCTCTGTCGCAGGAGCTGGCGGAGCATTTTCGGCCTCAGACGACTGCATATTTTGACCTCTGGCTGACTGACGAAGACGGCGAGAAAATCAATGTCGCAGAACCGGCTATTGTCGCAGAACCGATTTATGGCGAACTTTATTTGCCTCGCAAATTCAAGATGGCAATCACAGTTCCGGAAGACAACAGTGTCGATATTTACACCCAAGATCTGGGACTGTTGGCGGTTGTTGAGAATGAAGTAATCGTCGGCTACAACGTGATTGTTGGTGGTGGCATGGGACGCACGCCGAGTGCCGAAAAAACGTTCCCCGCTGTTGGTCAAAAAATGACGTTTGTCACACCCGATCAGGTCGTTTCTGTGGCTGAGGCGATTGTTAAGGTTCAGCGAGATTATGGGAATCGCGGAGATCGCAAACGTGCTCGCATGAAATACCTGATCTTTGATTGGGGTATGGAGCGGTTCAAGGCGAAGGTAGAAGAATACTACGGTCAGCCGCTTCCTGAACCTCATGCAGCAGACGTTACTGGAGTTGAAGATCTCATTGGCTGGCACGAACAGGGCGACGGGAAACTGTTTTTGGGCATTAACATTGAGAACGGTCGTGTCCAGGACAAGGGAGATCTGAGAATCAAATCAGCTTTGCACACGTTGCTTTCCCAATACCGTATGGACACTCGGCTCACCGCATTGCAGGCCATAGTTTTGTGTGACATTGATCCAGCAGATCGAGGCGACATCGACCGGATTCTTTCGGAGCATGGAGTGAAGTCGGTTGAGAATCTGTCTTTGATCCGTCGTTACAGCATCGCCTGTCCTGCTTTTCCGACGTGTGGATTGTCAATTACGGAATCGGAACGAGTACTTCCCCAGTTGATCGATCAGCTGGACGGTGTGATTTCAGAACTGAATCTGGAAGAGCACAAGATTGCTCTTCACATGACCGGCTGCCCGAACGGTTGCGCTCGACCGTACACCCCGGACATTGGCCTGGTGGGACGCTCTGTTGGTAAGTATACGATGTTTCTGGGTGGTAATGCGGAAGGAACTCGTCTGGCCTTCATCTACAAGGATCAGGTGCCACTGGAAGATATTCCTGTTGTGCTGAAGCCGTTGCTGACTGCATTTCGCGAAGAACGCAATGAGCGTGAATCATTTGGCGACTTCTGTGATCGACTCGGGCTGGAGTCGCTGCAAAGTCGCGCCGCGTAAGAGAGCACAACAGAAGAGATCGGCCTCGTTGCGCCAGCGTTTTCCTTCTCTCGAGGCGGACTCGCCGGCTCAGTCCATCTATATAAGGAAAGGCGGTTGCCATTCCGTATGCTGGCGAGAGACACCAGCGTTACGAAACAAGAGCAGAATACTCCCTTAGAACAAAGGCGGATGAGTTTCGGGACCCACAAATGGCTGCTATCGTTTAATCAACCACACCTCGCTCAGCCGGGACATTTGTCGCCAGCCGATCCCTGGCTCGTGGGGGACGTCGAAAGTGAGGAGGATGAGACCGTCCTCGTAAATTTTCTTGGGTAAGGGGAATTCCTTAATCTCGCCGATCGCTTTACCGTCGATGGTCGGGTTGATCAATTCGCCGTTGACTCGAGGCAGGCATTGGCTGAGACCGGTCGTGCGGATCACGTAGTCCGCGTCGGTGTCGAGACCCTCATAGCGCAATCCTATCGGCCAGTCCATCTTGCTGACCCACGACTGACGCAACCGAGTGAGGCCGTCGTCCCACCACATGAAGTCGGGGTTCATGTGCCTTCGCATGCGGGGGTCAGTGCTGAGGGATTCGCCGCGCAGCACGTGCTCGGACTGGGCCACGTTGCCAATGTCGTCGTAGAAGCTGCCGGGGCCGGGGTTCTCCCAGGTGTATAAGACCTTCAGTCTCGCCAGTTTTTCTGCGTCGCTGTTGAGGGTGCGGATTTCCGCAAACTGATCTTCGTACCACCAGCGGTTGTTCAGAGGATGGTCAATAAAGTCGAGGATCGCGCCGCGCTCGGCACTGCTCGCGCCGTATTTTGCCACGCTCGTCTGGTAGCCAATAGATTTGAACATCATGTCGCACAACTTCTCGATGGAGAGACGGATGTTCTTTCGCGGTGATTCGGGACCAGCCTTGGCGAAAATTTTGAGGGCTCCGTCGATTGCGGCGTCGATGCCGATGCGTTCTGCCTGTGCCAACATTGCGTTGGCGCTGTCTTCGAGTTTGTCTTCGTGAATCAACCGCGCCCGGATGTAGGCATCGTAGTGGGCCTTGAGCTGGCAGAGCTGCCAGCGCCAGTTTGTAATCAGCTCCGGGTGCTCGTGACTCATGGACTGCCAGAGGGCCAGCGTTGATTCAACGCCGCCGTTCAACGCCAGAGGTCCATCCCAGTTTTGTTCCAACGCGTAAATGCCGTCTGCGGCGCGTTCTGCCACATCATTACCAAAATAAAATCGGCAATACTCGATGAGCCCCTCGCGCACATCGTAGTCCACGTCCCAGCCGAGCAGGCTCCACACAGTTTTGTTGACGTCGTCGTGCATGCCGTCTGAATAGGTGATGAAGCCGTCGGTGTATCTGGCGAAGGCGCGGAAGATTGTGCTGTAGTAGACCGGTTCGGGGTTGCTGCCTTCGCGGCCCGAGGTGAAGGCGAAGGCCGGGTCGATCCACTGGGTTGCATACTGGGACCGAACCGTGTGGGTAATATCCGGGTAGTCGCGGAGGCGGTATTGTTCCGGAAGACGCATGCGCATCCACGGCAGTGGCGGGCTGGAAGGCCCGCCCACCACGCCGCTAAACCACGTTGGCTTGTGTTCTGTGATCCAGTCAAAGAAAAATTCGATTCGCTCCTCGTCGAAGCCCTGGAGGGACATCCAGATCTCGGTTTCGGGATGGTACTTAGCCAGGAGTGTGGAAGTGTCTTCGAGAAAAGCCAACACATCTTTAGGGTGATTGTGGCCTGGGTCGCCGCCGGGGAAGAAGACTGCATCAAGATGCGAGGATTCTTTGTAAAAGGCTTCGTTCATTGACAGATGTGCTGCGCGCTTCTCGGGGTCGGTGAGGTCCACGTTGGTGGGAGTCCACACCCAATAGGCCACGCCGTACTTTTTGCAGATGTTGCCGAGTGCCCGGTTCATGACTTGCCGCGTGACGGGCATCAGCGGGCTGTCCGAATCCTGGAAGGGGATGTTCTCGATGGCATTGACGCCGAAGATCGCCAGCTCGCGGATGTATTGGTCATACATGGCAGGTGTCCATGCGTCGTAGCTGTTTGCCATGTTGCGGTAGCCGAGCTGGTGGCCGCGGATGGAGTTGTCAGGGGAACTGGAGACATTGAGGGGCGCGACCAGTTTCAGGTAGCCCCTGCGCCAGTCCAGGTTGCGCAAGAGTCTCCCCACGCCGTAGAGAATGCCCCGAGGGTCGGCACCATCGATTAAGATATCGCTGCCGGTCGTGACAATCGTGTAGCTCTCAGCCGTGGTCGCCGCTTTGTGGACGGAATAGCCAGTCAATGACGCTGGAAATTCTAATGCCGTGCCGGCCGGCTTCCGGAGTGAGTACAGGAGTATCGCTGGTCCTGTCTTTGGAACGCTTGTAGCAACGGGAAGTTTGATATTGGTGCGTCGTTTCACCTCCTCCACCAACACGGTGATGGCTGTTTGCATCACCAGCGGTTGGTTGCCGGGTTGCACGACGATGGTCGCCTTGCTCAGGTCGAGGGCGGACGCGAAAGGTGCATACAGCACGAACGTGAGCGCAACTGTGAGCGTGTGCGTGGCACGTTTTGCTCGGGTCATAGGGAAGGCCTTTGATAGAAGTCGGTGGACGTCGAAGTAAGGAGCACCAGGGACATTCAAGCAGCTTTTTCCTGGTCACCCTACGCGAGGTAATAGCAAATGCAGCCTGGCTATTGCAATGATTTGAGATAGGAAACGAGGTCGGCAAGTTGTTGCTCAGTGAGCGATTGGTCGAGACCTTTCGGCATGATGGAAACATTGCTGCGGGTCATCTCTCCGATGATACTGCGGGGGATCCGTGTAATTTTGTCGGGGCCGGCCGAGAGGACCAGCTCGTCGGGTGTGTCCTTTTGAATCACACCGCTGATCACGCGACCATTGGTCGTCACAACAGTCCACGATTCGTAGCTCTGCACCAGCGAGGCGCTGGGAAATAGGATTGATTCAATCAAATCCCGCTCTGTTCGCCTTCGGCCAACGCCTCGCAGATGCGGGCCAATGGTGCTGCCGACGTGTTGGGTTTTATGGCACGAATTGCACGCTGCTTTATTGCTGTGGAACACTTGCATTCCCCGTTGGGGATCGGCATCCGGTGCAAGTTGCATGATACGGTGCGCCTTGACGAGCTGTTGGGCTTGAGCCTCCTCGAGGCGTTCAAACAATGATCGAGCTTGCTCCTGGATTTCGTTCCCAAAACCAGATAGACAGTTCTTCAAGCGAAACGCGTTAAGCGTCATCATCGCCGCTGACCCTTGCAATGATGCAATCAACCGTTGCCCCACGGCGTCGCTCTTGTGACCTTCAAACAAACCCAACATTAAACTGAGTTCCGGGGCCGCGAGATTTTTCATCGATCCGGACAGTCGCAGCAACTGGGCATCCGTCAGCAGACTACGCGAAAGCATGTCGCCGGCAGCGGTGCGCAGGCTGAATGGTTCGTCAGGGTCAATCTTCGTCAAGAGGAACGCAAACAGGTCATCGTCCACGACACCAATCGAGTTGCCACGAATTCCTGAAAGAGCCGCCAATCGCGTCTCTTCCTGCAGATCGGATCGCTGCCCCGTTTGCCGAAGGCCAGCGTTAAACGCCGTGTGCAACTGTTTATCTGCTTCCGTGTTTGCACGAATTAGCGGCTGATTCCGCAGGGCAGCAACCGCCTCTGACACAACGCCCCCATCACTGCTGTTGGCCAGCAAGGTTAGCATTACCGTAATCCAGCGGGTATCGACCTGATTACTGACGGCCGCACCCATTGCTTTCAGCAGCACAATTTGGGTACTGGCTGACACATCTGAGCGGGTGAGCTCTGTGGCAATCCAGTCGGCCACTCCCGGTGTACGTGCTACTTGACCCAAACGGTTTGCCAATGCCCGACGCTCCGCACTATTGATTTTTGCGTCACTGACTTGCAAGCGTAGCTTATCTCCCAGCAGTTCGCCCCACTCGCGTGCATGACCTGATGTCAGCCACCACGCCGTCTCCTGCATTTGCTCGTCTGGTGAATCAAGCTGAGCCATCACGAGCACAGGGTCCAGGGTGGCGCCGGAGATCTGATCAATCGCAATCATTGCAGCTCGACGGGTATGAACGCTGTTTGCTGCCAGTCCGAGTTCCGTCAGTTTTGGGTCCGCGATCTCAATCAGCGCAAACGTAAGCGAATGTTCGAGAAAACGGTCCACCGGATCAGACAGTGCATTGAGGAGCACACCAACGGCGGACGCGTCGCCGATACGACCGAGTGCTTCGGCTGCGACGCGCCGGTTCTGTGCGGAAGACCGGCTAATAATTTCGAGCAATTGTGGCACTGCTTTTTGGTCTCGCCACAGACTGGCCGAACTGAGCGCCGCGTGCCGCACAGTTTCATCCGTGTCGTTCAAAGCCAGCCTTACCGCGTCACGGGCCGATTGATGATCAACCCGAGTCGCCGCCCAAACGGCGTGACAACGCGCATCCTCTGACGCTGAAAGGTCAATCACTTTTCGCAAAACAGGAATGGCCGATTCCCCAAGCTGACCAAGCCGATTTACTGCGCGCTGTGTCACTGCCAGTCGCCTGTCCGCCAGTCGTTTCGCCAATGTGTCAGAACTCGGCGCGTCCCAGTTGAGTTTATGTCCTCGCGGATCATCGATCTGGTGCGCACCGTTCCGGCGAATGCGATAAATGGCTCCGTGTTTGTCGGGACGGTAGAATGTTGAAGATGGGCAGCAATGCAGATACCAGCCGCCGGTTTCGATGACTAAAAGACTGCCATCGGCGTCTTCCAGTACGTCGGTCGGATGAAACTGAACGTCGTCGCAAGCCAGAAAATCTTCATCGCGTGTGCTGAAAGTCGCGCCGTCGGGCTGAAGTACGTGACGCAAAACCTTATGTCCGCTAAAAAGGCAGGAGAACAAATTGTCGCGGTAATCGGCTCCAAACTCGCTCGACTCATAACACACCAGACCGCAAGGTGACATCGCTCCCCATGAAGTCAGCTCCGGCATCATCCGCGGCCCCGACCATGGAAAATCATAGACCGGTAAAATATCTTTGGGATAAACGCCTCCATAGACTGCGTGTAAGATGCCGTCCCTGCGCGGCTGGCCAAGCATCTGAATGTTGGTGTTGGTGACAAACCGCTCCCCGCCTCGTGAGAACGCCACTTCAACGACGTTGTCCATTCCGCCGACCATCACCTGTTCAACTTCCTGGCCATCCGGATGCCGCCTGAGAATATGCCTGGCCTTCGTTGACCACGGCTCGCCGCCCACTTGATACGTCTGTTGTGCTGGTCCCTTGGACCAGTAGATCCAGCCATCCGGCCCGAGATATGGCCCACGAAGATCGTTGAGGCAGGCGGTCATTTCTTTAGTTTCGATCCATTTTTCTCGCCGCTCGGCCACGCCATCACCATCTTCGTCGGTCAGCTTCCAGATGATCGGTGTGGCTGCTACGTACAACGAGCCATCGTGCCACATGCTTCCCTGTGCCAGCATGTTAAAAGTGGCGAAGACGATCCGTTTGTCAAAACGACCATCACCGTCGGTATCTTCCAGTCGTAGTATGCGATGCTGTGTTTCATGGGGCTGTGGCTGATTCCAGTCCCGTGCTCCCGATGCCTCTGCAACGTACAATCGGCCCTGTTCATCGAAGTCCGCGCAAATAGGGTAAGTCACCAGCGGCTGGTCGGCGACGAGTTCGATCGAAAATCCATCGGGGACTTGAAACGTGTAACCGTTGAGGGAAATTTCAGCGGCGTGCACTGAACCGACAACAGAAACCAAGGCTGATACGACAAAGACAGGTTTCATTGTTGCGTGTCTCCTGAACGTTTCATTTCAATTAACCTCTGTCAGTCGGTGCTGATATTGACACGCCAACTTTGTTGCCTCCGTTCCGAACTCACCCATCTTAACTAAGGCAACTTCCACTCACTACTCCACAATATCGTTATGCACGCCTTCGAATCGGGAACTACGATTCGCACAACACTCGCAATCCTGAGTGCCCATTCCTGCCGGCTCATTCAGCACCCAACAGCTGCCGGCAAAGTTCACGGCAGTGCCGACCACGTTTTCCTTCCAGTTGCCGAGCGTACAGTCGACCCCACCGATGAATTACCCAACGTTATTGGAAACGTCCCGCAACTCGAATGAGTGGATGACGCTTTCTGCGATTCGTTGGTCAATCTGAACATTACCTGCAAGAAGCACGGCCGCTGAGGACGCTCCTGCAGTGATTGGAGATGGGCCCCTCATTCCAGCCAATACGAATAGAACTGCCCATTGCGGAGCGCGAAGCGAAGGCTGGCAGTCTGGCCTTTAAGATCAGCGATGTCGCCTTTGCCCCACTGAACCGGCTCACGCAGTAAATCACCGGTCAGGGGTTCGGATTCTGCGATAATCTGACCTTCTGCGTTCAGCACCTCGACGCGAAGTTCACCCGTTGGCGCATTGACGTTGACCAGTAATGTATTGGCGGTCACTTTGAATGGCTTGGTAAGGACCATGCCATTGTTGGCACCGGCATCCAGCGAAATGAACCCATCCCGCCGCAACACGGCCAGGCAGATCGCCCCGACATTGGGTTCGGCGTCTTTCGGGGGGTTACGGTACTTGATTCCCGTGTAGTAAAACCACAACTCATCCCCGCGAATGACCGGCGCGCTAGGCCCCAGAAGTTGTGTCAGATCATAGGCGCCTTGTCCAACCGGCGAGGGCCCGATAAATGTCTTGCGGTTGCCAAGGCGTTTGAACGTTTTCAGATCCCGGCTGCACACGAGCTGGATCAGGTGGAAGCCGTCCTTGTTCCAGCGGTTGTCATTGGAGTGGAACATAGCGGGGGTGCCTATGTAGAGCCCTTCGTAGCGGAACAGTCCCATGTTGTACACATCCACTTTGGGCTCCGCGGTATGACCCTTGTAAGTGTCACGGATGTCCCACAAAGGCCTCCGCATGTGAAGCTGGAGATCGGCCTGACGGGCCTCGATGTGTTCACGGCCAAGCTTCTGGTCCAGTTCATCGGCATGGAAAATCAGTACTGGCTTGGTCCAGCGTTCAAAGTCCTGGCTGGTAGACAGATGCACGGATCGCCCGTAAGGGCCGCCATGTTTGACTGTCGCAATAAAGGTCCGTGTCTGTCGATCGTAGCTCATGTTGGATTCATCTTGCGACGGTATCGCCGGCACGTCCAGCAGCGTCCAATTCAAACCGTCGGGACTGACCATCGGCCGACGGTCAAAAGCCCCCAGAAATCCTTTGTAGCGCCGCGCCGGGTCTGCATCGTTAGGGTCGCAGACCGCGTTTTCGATGGCATTTTCGGGCCACTGCATCCTGGGGTTGAGGGCCACGAAGTTGTTTTCTCGCGAACCCTGAAAATCCCACTGTCCCAGTACCGGCTTTGTCCACTGCACGCCGTCCTTGCTGGTAGCGTAGGTGGTGCCCCCCACTCCGGGCACGTTAGTGGAGGTGATTATCCACAGCTTGAAGACCTTTTCTTTCTCGTCCCAGGCGGGCACCGAACGGGTCTGCAGTGCTGTTTCCCAGGGACGGTCCGGGCGGATGACGGCGCCTTTTTTGGCCGGCTGGTGCATCGTGCGATTGAGATTATTAATCTCAGAGATGCCGACATCGTCGAGGAAAAGCTGCCGCTCGCCCGGTGGCACGCGGAAGGTCGGATCGTTGTCCGCTGACCCCTCGCTGACGACGACCATTGCCAGGGCCAGTGTCCAGATGACTGAAAACAACATTCCAGACCTTTATCTATTGACTGAGTCGCGAAAAGTCCGAAGACGGCCAATGGGCTCATGCCCGTACGCATCCGATAAGGTATAAGCAGAGGACTACAGGAATTCCGTTATCCCCGCAAAGAAAAGCGTATCGTACACTTTGCACTTCAGCTCAGCGTTTTGCCGAACGGGAACGTGCGTTTCTGATCACAAAGTCGACTACCTGCTGGCACTGGAAGATCTCCGGTGCTTCTTCGTGCCCCCTGCCGGGCACTACAACAAGCTGGATGCTGCCACCAAGCTTCCGGTAACGTCGGGCCAGCTCACCGGAGTTCTTCTCAAGAGGCGCTGGTTTGTCGCTGTCCCCGTGAATGTGCAGGATTGGAATGCCGGCGTCAGCCAGTGGCTGCAGCCGGTCAACCGGATTGTGCTGTGACAGGACCGCTGCCAGTTCGTCCTCTTTCAAGCCGTAGGCCGGTGCAGCGCGTTTGAGTCCTGGCCAGCTGCTCATATCACAAACCGTGTAGATGCCGGCGACGCATGCGACGTGGTCGGAATTCTCGGCCGCCCAATTGTAAAGCATCAGTCCGCCGCGACTTTGAGGCATTAGAGTCGCCTGCTCTGCACACCCATGATCTTCCGTGAGCAGTTTGTGAAATGCGGTGAATTTAGCGCGACCGTCAGGGTTGCCCATCGATTCGCCAACATTGATGCCGGCCACAGCAATGCCTTCAGTGAGAAACTGACGAAACATCCAGACATGAGCCGGCCTTGGCTGTCCGCGAATTGCCGGTGCATACCACACCCACGGCATTGGTGCAGACTGCCGCTTCGCCTTAGGACAGATGAGGAATGCAGGACAGCCGGCGACTTCCAGATATGCCACATCCCCATTGGCCGCGGTGGCGACCAGATCAAGGGTGGGGAACGCGGCTGTGACCCGAGAGCGAATTGCGTCATCAGCATGCACCGTTGGTCCAAAGCCTTGCGGAAAAACAAGGGACGCCAGAACAGCCAGTAAAGATATGCAAACCCACACAGCACGTCCTCCTCCAACGATTTGAAATACCATTAACCAGACAAAGACTGGCACCGGACTCAACTCAGGATTGCTCTTCCCCGGGCGGGGTTTGAGATGCGCACAACACCTCGAACCCTCGGGGAAAACAGAAAAGCGGGTATCTACGGGTTGTGTCGATGAAACTTCGGCTCTTTACCCTCATACGCGCGATACAGATTGAAGATTGCTTTCTCCAAAGCCTCTGCCGTCGCAGAGTCGACTGTCTGCTTGCATTTCATGGCGGCTATCATCACAGCGTGAGCGGCCTTGAGTTGCGCAACATAACGATCGCTGGTTGGTTTGACTCTTTGGGTGAGAAAATATTCAGCAACGACCTTTTGCGTTGACGATGCGTGGGCTTCCTTTGTCGCAACCCAGCGAGCAAGCTGATTGTGCGACAGGGCATCGTGTTTCTCAGAGAGTTCACTAATTTTCGCAATTCCTTTTGCAATGGTCGCCGTATCTTCGAGCATTTGCTCAAATCTCCGCTGATCTCCGTAAACTCCGCAGGGCACCTGGCAGTGCGCCAGTGCCTCAGAGACCTGCAGAAAGCTGAGCGAAGCTACAATCGTAATCGTCATTACACGAAACATGTCGTATGTCCTTGAATTGGTGGATTTGAGATCGAAAACCGGAACTCGATGAGAAATCTGGCTCCATCTTCAACACGATAACCACATCACTGAGTCTTGTCACGAACGCCAAAACAGGTTTTCTGCCGGCCCATTGGGACTCCGACCGCTGCAGATCCCCTACGAGTGAGGAGCAGGTCACAATGAACTGTCATCGCACACGATGCGAAATTGCGGCTGGCTCACTTCTGATCGCCGTGGCTCTTCTGGCGTGGACGCAGGCACATGCCGGGGACGATTCCGGGCAGAAACAGCCAACTCGTCGCCTTTATCTGGATGACTTCCGGCCCACAGCGGAACTGAAAACATCCTCGCACTTGCTGCAACGTGCAAGGTTTCCGTGTGTAAACGTGCACACACATCCTGGCCGACTATCGGATAGCGAAATCGACGAGATGGTCCGAGTTATGGATGTGTCCAATATCGCGGTGAGCGTGAGCCTGGATGGAAGTGCGGGGACTGCGTTCGCCGCACATCACAGGAAGCTCACATCAAGGCATCCGGGTCGATTTCTCGTCTTCGTAAGGATGGACTACATCGGTAATGGCGACCCACAGGTGGCCGATACATGGAACATCCATGAGCAAACGTTTGGCAACGACATGGCCGATCGTTTGACAGAAGCAGTTCGTCAGGGAGCGTCCGGCCTCAAACTGCTGAAAGATCTCGGACTGTATCTCCGCGATCCCAACGGTCACCTTTACCAGCCGGATGATCCGCGCTTCGACCCGGTATGGAAGCGTGCCGCCGAGCTAAATGTTCCTGTCTTGTGGCACTGCGCCGATCCGATCGCTTTTTTTCGGCCCACGTCCGAGAAAAACGAACGCTGGGAAGAACTGTATCGACATCCGGAATGGAGTTTTCATGGTAAAGACTTCCCTGATCACCAGCACCTCATCGATGCCCGCAATCGTGTCATTGCCAGACACCCGGATACGACGTTCATCTGTGCGCACATGGCAGATGTTCCCGAAGACCTGGCGAAACTCGGCAGCTACCTCGACCGGTTTCCGAATATGAACGTCGAGATCGCCGCGCGCGTGGCGGAACTTGGCCGACAGCCATACACCGCGCGCCGATTCTTTCTGAAGTACGCAGACCGCATTCTGTTTGGTACCGATGGTGTGCCGCCGATGTCCGAACTGATTCCGCACTGGCGGTTTCTGGAGACGTGGGACGAGTATTTCCCGTACGAAGACAACCCTTTTCCGCCGCAGGGCCTGTGGAACATTTACGGCATCGGTCTGCCGGACGACGTCCTGAGGAAGGTGTACTTCGAAAACGCAGTCCGGCTGATCCCGGGCGCTCGCGTATCAGGCGTACCGGCTGAATCGGCGGACTGATTTACCACCGCAGTGACAAGGGCGGATCAAAAGTACGTCGTGAGAGGTTGCCAAAACGGCGGTGGCAGCAATGTCGATTGGCTTTTCTTGGCAGACGCTCGACATGCCTCATTGTCTGCCGTGAAGAGTGGCAGACTTCACTTCAAGGCTTCGATATTCACAATTTGAGTGCCGGATTCGCACACCCACAGTTTTCCGTCGTTATGCGACATCTGTACCGGCTCCGAAGACTCTTCTCCAAAATCCGTCCGACGAGTGAGGACACGATTACCAACTTGCAGACCTGACACCACTGTACCTGGCTGTTTCGGCACGGCAAATGACACTGGCACGCCGTCCTTAAGGAAATCATGGTGCGCCAGTGATTCGGCATACACATCATGAAGCAGCCGGACCTCGTCCGCCAGTTCATGCTGCTGGCACCACAGGAATAACCCATCGTGACCGCGCAGCAGCAGGTGCCACAGCAGTTCGCGATACTTTGCTTCGCTGAACTGACGAACCGTCGGGTCAGGATTGCTGGGCGGGGCTGTCGTCGTCCAGTGAACAAACGTAATGATGGGCGTCGTTGCGGGCGTGGACTGTCCCGCATTGGAACCGACGAGCAACATGTTGTAGAACCAGCGATAATCCGGATCGTTGAAATCGTACCAGCCAAAAATGGGGTACCACGTGTAGACAACGGGCATGGCAAATGTGTAGCTGGTTGCATCAAACTCATGCACCCATTCGCGGTACGGAGCACGCTGATCCCACACAATCGGAGCGTCGGGAGTTTCTCGTTCGAAGTAGTCGTACCAGTACCGCAGCCCACCGTGGGGATTCACGCCGTAATTTCCCACGAGCGCCTCGGGGAAATAAGAACGCACATTCTCCGCGAATGCAACCCGCTGCAGCTTACTGCGTACATCGCGCAGCCTTTTCTGGAACACCCTGAAGTCATCGATGTTCGGAATCCGATCTCGACATCGTATGCATCGCTTACAGCCGTCCCAGGCATCGTTCCATTCAATGGGACCATCTATTTCCCAGTCTGCGAAGATGAACTCAATCGCCATCCCGGCGGCACGGTATGCGCGCAAAAACTGTTCGACGCGTTCCTTGATAACGGGGGTGCGGTGGTCCAGAGCGAACGGGCAGCCAACTGGTGAACCAAAAGATTTCTCTGCAAACGTCTGACCTTCTTTGTCCACATGCAGTGTCTCCGGCGAGCCGTCACAGAATGAGTACAGGCATGCATTGGCATTTACGCTAACGGGCTGACCGAGCTTCTTCTGCATACGGGCAATCCGCAGCCCCTCGGTCACTGATTCCTCAAACTGACCCGGACTCCAGTTGACCGTATAGCCGATGCCTCGTTTGTCCAGTACCTGAAGTAGCGCCGCCGCTTGGGAATCATCGCAACCCGCCAGGGCGCCTGTGATCGGCAGGACGAACAACGGAAGCCGGTCGCGGCGCGGATGTTGCAATGGCTCAGTATTCTCAAGAATTGTGCGAATGCTGGCCGGAATTTCGACAGGCAGGTCGCATTCGCCGGTCGCGGTCAATACAGGGATGGCGAGAAGGGCAGGAAGGAATCGCATCAGGTCTCCGAAATCAGAGTTAGGTATTCAGCGTAGTCCAGAAACAGTGCCCGGAAATCACGACACAGCGATTTCTCATGTCAAAGCAATGGAAGTCAGCGTCGTGTTTCGGTTAACAGGTCAACACAGTCCATCATTTTATCTCGCAGCGTATTTACCGCAGCATCATTATTGGAATCGTCGATAACATACCGCGAGACACCTAAATGAACTTCGCTGAGAGCCTGTTTGGAAATGGCTGGGACGGTCTGCTCAAGAAGAACGCGAATGCTTTCCCTCGCCTCCGGGCTAACAGATACGTCGGATAGTTTTTGCTGTAAACCAATCAGAATTCTCGCGTCTTCGATTCCCTCCCGGACCGCTTCCCATCGTCGGGAAGATGTGTGTGTGCCGTCCGGATTGGTGTACACCAGCGGATATTCTTGGGCGATGGAATCCCACATTGACGGCCCGACGTTGTAGCACCAGTACCCAATGCCGGATGCACCAAAACTGTGTGCAAATACTGCCGCCATTCGGTACTGGGCGACGACATTGATTGTCTTTGTATTTGCGCCGATGGGTCGCGCGAATGAATAGCCACAGTCGTAGGACCAAATTGTCTTCCCGCTGTTTCTCAGAAAGCTCATTTCTGGACTGTCTTCCGCAACCATGTAAAACCCGGGGCACCAGATACTGGCGACTTCATTCAGAGCCTCGAACATCGCCAAGTCACCGCCACCATTAACGTAAAGCCTGAGGCCAGGGCGCGCCTTGCGCGCCTTGCGACCGAACGCGACATAGTGGTGGACTGTGTCCCAGCCGTGCCCGCCCGGTTCATCATGGGGATAGAGGGCTACATGGTCTTCATCGATTCCCTTGGTTGACAGGTGTGCCATCAGAAGATCAAGGAACCTGGCAAGACGTCGTCCGTAATCATCCGATTCCATCGGCACGCCCAGCGACGGGATTCCTCCCATGAGCAGAAAAACATCGTGACCCGCAAGTGGTGCCACGAAAGCATCGAGTGCCGAGGTGTCAATGCTGATGTCCAGAGGGTCGTTTCCGACAACAGTTGCCGGCGGAAGTCCGACGGTGAACACATTATTGCCGTGGGCCAGCAGGTCTTGTACGGCATCCTCATTGTAGCTTGACCAGCAGCAGAGGCGGATTGCCCCCGGTGCCGCCATTTCAAACGGCAGCACATCAAGATCAATTTCTGCCCTGGTTGTGGTCGTCCCCGTATCGAAAAGTACGGCAAAGTTGTGGCTGCCGGCTCGCGTGTGGCTAACGTCCACGTCCAGCCAGAATTCTCGCGTCGCAAGGGGTGGAATGACAACTTTTTCGTCACCTAACGGAACGATCGGATCCCACGCAGTTGTTTGCTGATTCGTTGGGGCTGGTTTCACCTCACAAAGTGTGACTGCAGGTGCGTTCTCCCGCTGTTCCAGACTCGCGGACACTGTGACGGCGTTGAGTGTGACATTCAGCACTTTCACTGAGATGGGTTCATGTTCCCCGACAACGCAACGACGATCGATACTGAGAGGCATGCTGACACCTGCAGGGACCTGTCTGTCGATATCGCGATTCTCCCAAGTCGTCCCGTCAAAGGCCACAACCTGAATGCCGGATTCCACTGAATCAATGGACGAAGAAATCTTCGCCAAGTTCAAAGCTCGTTTTGCTCGGGTGTTGAGTGCAGCCGTTCGTGCAGTCAGTTGCTTCCAAAACCGGGCAGGTGATCCGGGTGCGGCAGCCTGCAATTCGACGAGGGCGGTCGTTTCCTTCTCAATCGCCAGCGATTCTTTCATGATCGCAGCAGTGAACCCCGTCTCCTCATCTGCCGGCCGTACTTCACCCACAGTTTCCTGAAGAGCGAGGATGGCGCGTCTGGCAAGTGCCTGGTCATTTTGAAATGGCTGGAGCGTGAGTTCCCGCGAATCATTCAGCAGCACAGTGTTCGAGCCATCCTTCAGCCGCCACTCGAATCGATAGACCCCTGGTGCTGTTATCTCCGCTGAGAGATTGAGAATCCCCCGTGCCCCCACAATTTTCCCCACGGCGACCTGCCGTGAACCATCAGGTCGCAGGCACGATACTTCCGCGTTCAGCGGATTTTTGCTTGGCAACGGTCTGTCGATGCGGAACGTGATATCCTCTCCCGTGAGTATCTGATTCCAAGTCAGGTTCTCGGGAATCATTCGAACCTTCTCTGAGCTGATTAAGCCAAACCATGCCCCCGTCAGGTGGTTGTTACCGCGATAGGTCCGCCAGTGGGATAAAGCGTCGACAGGAGCCTCTGTGCCAAAACAGAATATCTGGCCGGATTCACCGCCCGTGACTGCAAACTCCAGACCAGGCCTGTCTCTGATGATATCGCCAAAGGACGCCGTCATGTTGATCGTGCGGTTGTCAAACTGGTGATCGAAAACAACGGCACCAGTCCTGCCAAAAACGATCATGTGACCACGCTGAGTGCACAGTACGTATTCAAGCGAGCCGTCGCCGTTCGTGTCGATGACAGCCCCAGATGCCAGACTGCGGCCCTGCGTGTCAATGTTCCAGACGATTCTGCCTTGTTCATCGAACTGATAAAGGATGCCCAGTTCGGTAACGGCGAAGATGTCCGCTCGGCCGTCGGCGTCAAGATCTCCGACGGAGATCGTAGACGCCACGGCACCTTGCACCGGCCGTTCCCACAACACATTACCTTTTTGGTCAAGACAGAAAAATTCTCCCGCGTGTGAGGCGGCCGCAATCTGCACGTCCCCTTTCGAACTGGCGAAAATGACAGGTGAAGCAATTGACCAGAACGGGGCCGTCGCATTCATGTTGAATTCCCAGATGAGTTCTCCCGCAGCGTTCATCGCAACAACCCAGCCATCACCTGTGGCGAAGACAATTTCCAGGAACCCGTCACCGTTTAGGTCGGCAATCGCCGGACTCGAGCACTTCCCGTTAATCTGAGTCTCCCACACAGTCTGTCCTGTGAGCGCCTGAAGAACCCGGATTTGTCCAGACTGGTCCCCCTGGATGACTTCGACGACGCCATCACTGTTCAGATCGGCCAGCGCAGGTGTGCTGCAAAAAACATGTCCGATGTCTTTCTGCCACACGACCTCGCCGGTGCCGTCGAGACACGTGAACATCCCACTGTTGTCGCCAGCGTAAATGAGAGGAGGCTCCCCCACGCGCTCCAAGACTGCGGGACAGGTCGAATAACGTCCGCGCGTATCGAATCTCCACAGTTCTTCGCCGTTCCCATCCACCGCGATCATATTCTCGTAAGCCGCGGTGATGATCTCCGTGTCACCATCTGCGTTCAGGTCAACCACCATTGGCGGACCTTCCATAATCATATCAGGATTCGCGATCCACAGCGGCTCAATATCCACTCCGTCCGCTGGGTGAGCATTCTGCGTAGCGGCAAGCATGACCAAGCACACAATGCCTCCGCCACGCAACCAGAAGAGATGCGATCGTTTCCCTGAAATACCTTTTCCACAGATCATTTGTGTCTTTCTGCGATTGACCTTTGCGCTATCGACGAACCAGGAGCGTTCAACAAAACTCTGGCCTTGGACAGCAGGCAAACGACTCTGAAAACCGACGTCTGCTCACCGTGTAAAAAAGACGGCAGGAATTACTTTGGGGTAAAACTTTCTCAGCCTGCTCTGTCTATTTTACCATGTGTATTTGCAATTACTATTTCCATTCCATGGCTGTACACGGTGGCATAAATGATTGATCGGGGACTTGTTTGAGGCTGTGTCACTTGACCTTCCGGTTGCGATGGCAGGTGTTTGATCAGGCAGGTGCGTCAAGTGGCTATGGACCAGTCTTTTTGCAGGCCACTAGGCCGGGCGTTCCCATTTGCACCTGTTGTTCGACCATCATTCGGTAACGGCCCCCCTTGTCCATCAACTCCTGGTGTGTTCCTGTCTGAACAATTTGGCCATGCTCAACGACACAAATCAAATCCGCTCCGGCAATTGTGCTCAGGCGGTGAGCGATCACAAATGATGTCCGATTCTGCATCAGCTCTGCCAGACTCGACTGAATCAGACGTTCACTATCAGTATCCAGACTGCTCGTCGCTTCATCCAGGATCAGCAATCGTGGATCAGCAAGGATGGCTCGAGCAATCGCCAGCCGTTGACGCTGTCCGCCGCTCAACCGCACCCCACGTTCCCCGATCAGTGTGTTTATTCCATCCGCCTGACGTTGGATAAACTCACTGGCATGAGCAGCATCTGCAGCGGCCTGAACCTGCTTCGGTGAAGCATCTCGATTGGCATAGTTAATATTGTCGGCGATCGTCCCATCGAACAGGAACACGTCCTGCTCTACGACACCCAACAAACTGCGAAACGATTCCACGTCGTAGTCACGCAGATCACGGCCATCTAGTTTCACGGTACCAACCTGTGGATCATAAAAGCGGGCCATCAGATTACAGAGCGTCGTCTTTCCGGATCCGCTGGGACCAACTAGGGCCACCGTCTGCCCTGCAGCAACTTCCAGATTGATCTCTTTCAGAGCCGGTCCATCGGCACCCGGGTATCCAAACGTCACATTGTCAAACCTGACTTGTCCGGTAACCGTACTGCGGCTGACCCTCAGTGAATTCACTGTCGGCTGCATTTCCTTTGGTTCATCCAGGAGATCAAGAATTCGGTCCAGACCGCTGAGGCTGTTTTGCAATTGAGTCGCGCTTTGGGCCAGTATCGCCAAAGGCTGTAGCAACATGAGCAGGTACACCAAAAACATCATCAGATCGCCGATGGTCAGTACCCCATCGATGACTCGCCAGCCACCGTAGAGCATCAATGCTGCGCTGGTGAGAGGAATCATGGCTTCCCAGACCATTTCGACGCTGCGCATCCACCACCATGCAAGTAGCTCCTTACGAACCATCAGATTGTTTTCGACAATAAACCGTCCGGCTTCACGACGTTGCCGACTGAAAGCGCGCACGATCCGCATCCCGGCAAATGTTTCTGCAGCTCCGGCATCAATAAACTGCCGCTGCTTGCGAATGGCTCGAAATTGAGGACGAATGCGGGCGATCCATGTGTGGTGACTGAAGTAAACCAGCGGCAAGAGCACCAACGCTCCCAATAACAATGTCCAGTCGACCCACGCCAGAACCAGTAGGCTTCCCAACAGCTGTATGATGGCTCGCCAGGGATTATAAAGCAGGCCGAAAACCAACTCACCGACACTGCCGCCATCTTCACGAAGAATCGAAGCAACACCCCCCGAACGAATTTCCTGCACGCGGTGTAGCGGCAGGCGAACTGCGTGTTCAAACACTCGACGTCGCACATCCAATTGAATGCGTTTGGTAATTCGAGTGGCGTACCAACGTCCACAAATGTGAACGACGATCTTACAGAGCGAGATCGCCACCACAATGACAACGATTGCGATCAGCAGCGAACGCCGATCTGTGAACGTGGGAAAGCGAGAAGCAATCAGTTCCGGAAGCGGATGGTCTGTCAGTACATAATCGACGACAAATTTGGTTCCGGCAGGTGGAATCAACGCCAACACCGTGGCCACGGTTAGTGAAAACAGAATCCCGACAACCTCCCAGCGAAATGGATTCAGCAGGCCAAAGAACCGGCTGAGGAGTTCTTTGGAGGTGCGAATGCGTTCTTTACGGCCTCGATCCGGAGTCGACGAATGCCCATTGCCGCTCGGCAGTTGTTGAGTTTTCACTCGATCAAGATAGCGATCGAAACGCGATCGGCTACTGCGAGAGCGAGACGACTTCTGTGAACTGAAGTCCGATGGTGTTTTCATAAATGGCCACAAACGTGCAGAGACGGTGTATGCAATCCGTCTCGACTCTTAACGAGATCACTCACCCAGCGCTTTTTCAAAATCACCTGCGATTACAATCTGCAGGCGATCGGGATTAATGTGTTTCCGCATTGCTGCGTTCACATCATCAACGGTCAAAGCCTGAACCTGGTCCTCAAAGTTGGCCGCAAACTGCATTGTATACTTAGCTCGAGCGTAGGTCGCCAGAGTCTGCGCCAGCGTGTTGTCTTTGGTTCGTTTGAGTTCTCGACTTTGCAATAGTCCGCCTCTTTGTTCGTTCAATTCCGTTTCGGTGATGCCATCCTGCAGCATTCTTTTGAGTTCTTCCTGAATGGCTTCGTGAACTCGATCGGCATTTTGAGGATTCGAAATAGCATAGATGTAAAATACAGCTCGCGGATCCAGCGATGACGCCTGAATAGAAGACTGAATCCCGTACGAAAGTCCTTCTTCGCGGCGAACACGATTACCCAGCCTCGAGGATAACGCTCCACCACCCAGGATGTAGTTTCCAACAGCCAGCGCAGGGTAGTCCGGGTGATTGCTTTGCATAGGCAACGTAAACGCCGCGAAGTACATCGCATTGGCTTTGTCCGGTGTATTGATTTTTTCAAAGCTGCCTTCCGTAAGATTGGCGGCCTGACGAGGGATCCATTCGAATTCCTTATCCGACTTCCATCCCGACACAATCTGCTGCACTGCCGCAACAGTTGGTTCTTCATCGAAATCTCCCACGATCGTGAGTTCTCCAGCATCACCCTGCAATAATGTTTCGTAAACCTCTCGAATTTCATCGATCGTGACAGTTTTCATCCGTTCGATGGATTCCTGCAACGTTGAGTGATAGCGGGGATCGTCTGATTCGTAAGGGCTGATCTTTCTCTGCACCACGTTGGATGCAATCGCAGTTGGTTCGCTCAGGTTTTGCTCCGCCGTCGCCAGACGAGATTCCACGACGAAAGCCAGCTCATCTGCTGGCAACGTCGAATTTCGCAGCATGTCTTTGGCAATCTCCAGCACGGCTGGCAGGTTGACTCGAGTTGTCTGGAAGCTCACAGTGACTCGACCAGCTTCCCCCGCAAACCGTAGTTGAGCTCGATAGCGATCAAGCTCGTCCTGAATCTCCTGATGATTTCTGGTTTTTGTGCCACGTTTCAGCATCACCGGGAGAAGCTCCGCAGCAGTCGCCTTGCCTCGAAGACTATCCAAATTTCCATAACGAAGTGTGAGTCGAAAATTCACCGTTTCGCCGCGTGTCTTTTTCGGCAGCAGTGTGACCCGCATATCCGAATTGAAATTCTGACGACTCAAGCGGTTTTCAATTGCCAGCGGTGCCGGATCAAAGGCTTCGCCCTGAGCAATCTGCTCGCGGCCTTTGTAGTCGCCGATCATTTCTGCGATATCAGGACTCAGCGGGATCGTTGTGCGGTCGGATGAATTCGCAGGTTCAAACAGCCCTGCAGTTCGGTTCGTTTGCTGCAGATATTCTCCTGCAACCCGATTCACGTCGTCTGCAGTCACCTTTTCTAACCGGTCGCGATGCAACAGGAACAAACGCCAGTCGCCCTGAGCCGCCCAATCGCTGAGTGCAATTGCGATGCCCTGTGAGTTTGCGGCACTCAATTCGCGGCGTTTCAGCAGCTCCTGTTTGGCTCGTTCGACTTCTTCGTCTGTGAATGGCTTTTCTGTCACGGCTTCAACGGCTTCTGCCATCCCCTGCAGCAAGTCGGCTCCGTCGACACCCTGAGCAGCTTCCCCGATGAACATCGCCATTCCGGGATCGTGCAGGGCGAAACGTGTCCCGTAAACGCTGGCGGCCTGACCTCGTTTTACCAGTCGTTCATACAAACGGCCGGACGGCTCGCTGGCCATCGCTGTGGTGAGCACATCCACGGCCGCGAAATCCGGATGACTGCCAGCCGGAATGTGATATACCAAACCGGCCATAGGCACTTCGCCCACGCGTCGAATCGTCACCAACCGTTCACCATCCTGGGCTGGTTCTTCGGTCCATGTTTGATTCAGTCGACGCGCCGGTCGCGGTATCGATCCAAAATACTCATTCACCAAACCCAATGTCTTCTCTGAGTCGAACTTACCGGCAATCACCAGGACCGCATTATCGGGTTGATAAAACCGGCGATAGAACTCTCGCAGATTTCCGACCGGCACACGTTCGATATCTGCTCGGTTGCCAATGGTTGATTTGCCGTAGTTGTGCCATTCAAAGGCTGCTCCAATCATCCGCTGCATCATGACTCGAAACGGACTGTTTTCGCCTTGCTCAAATTCGTTACGAACAACCGTCATCTCGGATTCGAGGTCTTCACTGAGAATCGAACTATTGATCATGCGATCGGATTCCAGCTTCAATGCAAATTTCAGGTTCTCTTCGGTGGCCGGCAGTGTTTCGTAGTAGTTCGTGCGGTCGAGCCAGGTGGTTCCGTTAAATTCAGCACCTCGTTCTTTGAGTAGCCGAGGGATGTCAGCATGGGTTGGCGTACCACGGAACAGCATGTGTTCCAACAGGTGAGCCATACCCGCTTCGCCGTAGCCTTCGTGACGGGACCCCACCAACACAGTGAGATTCACTGTGACCGTAGGGCGAGACACATCCGGCAGCAGTAGTACCTGCAAGCCGTTATCGAGCTGGTATTCGGTGATACCTTCAATCGAACGCAGGGGTTGCGGCATATCTTGAGCATTCAGTGAAAGGGTGGCGTTCAGTACGAAAATCGAAAGTAAACAGGATTGCACAGACCTTTTCACAGGACAGAACTCCGCTGAACAAATAGACGTAAAAAAACAACTGCGTAGACCTGATCAGGCCGCAGGCTCATAAGTGCAGCCTGCTATTACTTCAGCAGGCTCTTCTGAAGAACGGCTTGTGCCTTCTCGAAATAGTCCTGCCAGATAACTTCCGGCGTTCCGTCTCGCAGACAGTTGCGGACTTTCTGCAGGGAGTTGAGCGCCATGTGCGGGCACCGATTGCAGGCACAGGTTTCCCCGGTTGATGTCATAATTCCCGGGATGGGCAGAAAGGTATGCTGAGAAGCCGACTTCCGAAGCGGATGAATCATCGTCGCTTCAGTCGCAACCAAAAACGTTGATGGCTCTGCAATCGCCATCACGTATTGCCTCATCTTTTCCGTACCGCCAACGAAGTCGCTGAGTTCCAGGATATTCTGCGGACATTCCGGATGAGCGATCACCTGACTGCCAGGATTATTCTTTCGAGCCCGAATCATGTCCTGAATACTGAAGACTTCGTGTACCATGCAGGATCCCGGCCACAGAATCATCTGACGACCGGTGACTTCCTGAAGATACCGCCCCAGATGCTGATCCGGTACAAACAGGATGTCACGATCAGCCGGAATACGATCGATGATTTCTTTCGCGTTGCCACTGGTCACAATCCAGTCGCACAGACTTTTCACCGCAGCCGAAGTATTGATGTAAGCAACCGTATCAAACACACGGCCCGCTTCGCGCAGTTGCTCCTGAAATGCAGCCAACTGATCTGCCGGGCAGCTCTCCGCCAGCGAGCAGCCAGCGAGCATGTCGGGGATCAGGACCTTCTTTTCAGGAGTCAGAATCTTGGCAGATTCGCCCATGAAATGGACACCGCAAAACACGATGGTCGATGTGTCCACATTTGTGGCATCACGAGCCAGCTTGAGGCTATCACCTGTGAAATCGGCGATGTCCTGAATTTCTCCATCAACGTAAAAGTGAGCCAGTACACTTGCGTCTTTTTCTTTTTTTAGCCGATCGATCTCGTCCATCAGGTCGAGTGGATCTTCGTAGTCGTCCGGGGCATCAACGACGATGGGCAAAGACATTGCAGAGAAACTCACTGATTATTCAGAATACATATAATGACGTGCAAACCGGCACGCTCCTGATTATTACGTGCTCATAGCCCGTCGTCGACCCGTGAAATCGAGATGTGTGATTCCCGGGAATCGGTTTTCCACCAAAACAGCCATCGCAGCTCTCTTCAAACGTCCCAGAGGCAGTACGTGCCTGGTGACTATTTACGCTTCTGAGGATCTGCCTGCATCGAGGAAGTACTGGATCTTTTCTCGAATCTCATCGCGCACTCGGCAGAAGACAGCCATCTTTTCTTCATGCGTACCAGTGGCGTCAGCAGGATCGTCAAAGGGCCAATGCAGTGTTTCCCGTGCATTGGGAAACACCGGACAGGCATCTCTGGCGTTGTCACATACTGTCACAACCAAATCAAACGACTCCTTCTCAAACTGAACGAGTGACTTGCTGGTGTATTCTGAGAGATCGACACCCAGCTCCTTCATGGCTTCGATTGCCAGAGGATGCACATACCCCGAAGGTTTCGATCCCGCTGACTCGGAATGCCAACGCCCGTCGCTCAGCGATTCCCAAAGAGACTCTGCCATTTGAGATCGACATGAATTACCGGTGCAAAGAATTAAGACTCGTCGCATTCTGTTTCCTCCTTCGTCGGTTCAGCGGTATTGCCGGTTTCATGTTGAACGCAACGATAAGCCGGGACGGCCAGCAATGCTCCCGCCACAGGAGAAACCAGATACAACCACAGATAAGACAGCTCTGCACTGACAACAGCTGGAGCGATCGATCGAGCCGGATTCATTGAAGCTCCGCAAATCGGTCCGGCGAACATTGCTTCCAGCGCCACGACGCTGCCGATGGTTGCACCCGCCATGATCCCTTTTTCCCTCGCCCCCGTAGACACATTCAGAATTACAAACATCAACATGAACGTCAGCACAATTTCAAAGACGAAGGACTGTAGCCATGGCCCGGCAGGTAATGTTGCTCCAAGGTTGTCATGCTCCGGAAACATCACTCGCAGCAAAATGCTTGCGGCAAATGCTCCAACCAACTGACTGACGATGTAGGGAATAACATTCTTGCCGTCGAATTGCTTCGCGACCCAGAACGCAATCGTCACTGCCGGATTGATGTGTGCCCCCGAGATGTCACCAATGGCATAAATCACCGACATCACGATCAGGCCGAATGTCAATGCGATACCAAGGTGGGTAACCACGTCGTTGCTCACATCATTCACAATGATCGCACCGGTTCCGGCAAAGACGAGACAAAAGGTCCCGATTGTTTCAGCTGCGTATTTGTTCATCTGGCTTCCTGGTTCCGTCGTGTCAGACAATTCGGTGCTCATTTGGTGTGGCCTCTGTCTCATTCCCCTGGCTTTGAATCCACAGAAGCGACATTGCTCGACGGATGAACCACTTCATAGTCGGCGGCAACCTCTTTCCCTGGAATCACTCCAAACCGATTCCACATGCCGAAATAGATTGCCGCAATAATCACAGCAATTCCGCAGCCGACCGGCCTGGCCAGCTTCCAGGGAGTAATGTCTACGTCGCCGGAGTACTGTTGTTCGAACGGTTCCTTCTGTGGCATCGACAGGCGGAAGGCTCCCATAACCAGCATCAGCAGTGCGAAATTGACACCCGCCACATGGAGGCCGTGAATGCCAAGACTTTGTTCCCACAGAATCCCAAACACCAGCTGAAACACCATTCCAATAATCAACGCTACATTCGCTCCGATTGCTGGAGTCCGCTTGCTAACGAGAGCGACAACCACAATTGCGATAAGCGGGATATTGGTCACAGAGACAAACTGAATGAGCTGATTGAACAGCCCTTTGCTGGCGTAGAACTTGAAAAACAGAACCAACCCAACGCTCAGCGGAACGACCAACAGGGCGAATATCCGCCCTGCACGCACCGCCTGCAGATCGGTCGCGTTGCGATTGATGAGCCCCTTGTAGATATCTACCCCAAACAGCGTACTGCTACTGTTGAGAAAGCTGTTGAAGGAGCTCAGGATTGCTCCCAAAATCGTCGCCGCAAAAAAACCAACGGCCCATGCAGGAAGAACCAGCTTCACGAGAAATCCATACGCTCCATTTCCACCATCCGGAAGCGCGACATCCGATGGGACATCATAACGGCCACTGCTCACAATGTGCCATGCGATAATTCCCGGCAGCACGAGATACAGTGGCCCCAGCAACTTCATAAACGCAGCAAACAAAGTGCCTTTTTGGCCTTCCGCCAAATTCTTGGCCGCAAACGTTCGCTGCACGATTCCCTGATTCGTACACCAGTAAAATGTGGTCAGCAATGTGACCCCCGTAAACAGCGTCTGCCACGGAATATTGGCATCCGAATCACCGATTGGCGCCATGCGTTCCGGATGTTCCAGGATGATCGTCGACAATCCCTGCATCACGTCTCCACCACCCACGAAGCTCAAACCGAAAATTGGAATTAGTAGTCCACCAAGGGCCAGGCCAATTCCATTGACCGTATCAGAAACAGCGACCGCTTTGAGTCCGCCGAAAATCGCATAACAGCCACCGATGACTGCCATCAATCCACTTACGACCACTAGATTAAAAGCATCACTATCGCCCAAGTACTTCTGCACATTGAACACAGGGATCATGAACTCAGCTCCCGAGAACAAAATGAACGGCAGCAGGATGAAGGCAATCAGCACCACCGAAATGCACGAAGTGAGAAGTCGCACACTGCGATCGAACCGAATCTCGAGGAATTCCGGTATCGTTGTGATGCCGCTTTTGAGGTACCTCGGAAGAAAGACCAATGCCATGGCAATGATTGAAAGTGAAGACCAGACCTCCCATGTCATCAGCAACATTCCGTGCTGATAGCCGCCCCCATTGATTCCGACAAGTTGCTCGGTCGATAAGTTGGTCAGCAACAGTGAACCACCAATAACCGGCCATGCCAAACTGCGCCCGGCCAAAAAATAACCAGTAGCAGTGTCCTGGCGGTCATCGTGAGTTGTCCACCAGGCAACAACGGCAACGATCAGGGTAAAAAGAACAAAAGAGCAAATTGTGAGCATTTGGCAGACCTCATCCGGATGGCAACAACACGGCCCCGTAGATTAGCACCTCCTGCTTCGACAACAAACGCTGCGGTCTGAACTAAGGTGTTGTTGCTGACCTCGATAGGCTTTCCCGCGGCGAATATGAGCTCACTCAGCAAATACTGTGGTCTCAATAATCACTATGAAGAACACGCTGAACCGTATCTCCTGAATGAGATGTGTGGCGGCTGTTTCTGCAGAAGTCTGGCAGCCTGAATCGTGGTTTCGTTGGCATTGGGCATTCCGCTGTTGACGAGCGGCTCAAGGCGATTGCAAGTGCGAAAGCTTTGAGACGGGCCGTTTCCCGCTGTCAACCTCTTAAGCCAACAGGCGGTATTCTGACGACAAGTGTGTAGAACTCCTTAACTGTGTGTTAATATTCAGCAGGGCAAGAGGACAGACAGACTCACTTCTGCCATTGCGTCACTGCGAGTTGTTGTCGGCACTGAAACTTTGAAACTGATTTCCTGCGGGCCGAACAAAAGCTCGCTGTCATTCGAGAAATACGATCGTGATCGGTACGTTTGAATAAGCACGGGGAAGTTGTGAACAAACAATCTGCGAGCGGAAAAGTATTTCTTGTCGGCGCCGGTCCAGGGGACCCGCGACTGATCACATTGCGAGGAGCCGAACTACTCGCTCAGGCGGATGTCGTGTTTTATGACGGACTCGTCAATCCATTGTTACTGAAGCTGACCAACGGCCGATGTGAACGCACGGCCAGGACTCAATCGGGTAATCACGCCACTGTGCCTCAGGACTCCATCAATGAGCAGCTCATTGATGAAGCCCGTACCGGTCGTTGTGTTGTACGGCTCAAAGGCGGCGATCCCTACATCTTTGGTCGCGGCAGTGAAGAGTCACGAGCATTGAGTGATGCCGGGATTCCCTTCGAGATTGTGCCAGGTATTACGGCAGCGACTGCGGCAGGAGTTTACGCGGGCTTCTCATTCACTCATCGTCACCATTCCTCGGCGGTGGCATTTGTCACCGGCCACGAAACTCCCGATCGAGAAACCAGCCAGCTGGACTACGCGGCATTAGCACAATTTCCTGGCACACTCGTATTCTACATGGGATTGGCGCGAGTCCGAACAATCTGCAAACAACTCGTTGCACATGGTAAGTCTGCTGCAACTTCTGCTGCCGTGGTGTCACACGCGTCGATGCCCGATCAGAGAGTTGTGACTGCCGATCTTAGCCAGTTGACGGAAGCCGTTGAACAACATGAACTGCGAGCTCCTTCGTTGATCGTGGTCGGTGAATGTGTCAACCAGCGAGATACGGCATCGTGGTTTGAATCTCTACCGCTGTTTGGTCTGCGGATCGGAATCACACGCCCTGAACAGCAAGCAGAAGATGTAGTCGCCGCCGTTGTTCGTGCCGGAGGCCAGCCGGTTGTGTTACCAACGATTGAAATCCACCCCCCTGACGAGCAACAGCTGCAACAGCTGGATGCAGCAATTGATAATCCTGAGTCCTTTGACTGGTTACTGTTCACTAGCGCCAATGCCGTGCGAGGATTCATGGAACAACTTGCAAATCGCAGCTTGGATGCTCGGTGGCTGCATCAAATGAAAATCGCCGTCATCGGGCCGTCCACTGCCGCCGAACTAAAACTCTGGTCTTTGCAGGCGGATGTCATTTCAGAAACATCACGAGCCGATTCCCTCGCAGAATCGCTCACGCCTCTCGTAGCAGGCAAACGGTGCCTCTGGCCTGCGGCCGATCGAGCACGCGAAACACTGTCTTCGCTGTTAACGTCGGCAGGAGCAGTCGTACAGCAGGTTGTAGCGTATCGACACACAGATACTCCTGTTTCGAAAGAACTGCGGCAGGAATTTTGTCAGCCACCGCTGGATTGGATCGGCATCAGCAGCCCGGCCATTGCCCGTCAGTCGGCGACCCTGTTTCCGGAACTCGTAAGTGGCGAAAGCCAAACTCGGATCGTTTCCATCAGTAAACTCACAAGTGAAGCGGCTCTGGAAGCTGGGCTGACGGTTCACACTGAAGCAATCGACACTAGCTGGCAGGGAATGCTGGATGCAATTGCTGCAGCAGAACGTGGCTACGAATAATCACTGCCTTTCTAGTGTGGCCGCGTCTTTTTGCTTCGTCCTTCCAACAGATACCTGCACCTGCAAGCGGATTAAGCCTTCCATGTTAAACTTTCCTATGCGAACTCTCCAAGCCTCATTTTTCTTTTCGGTATTACTCACTGCGTTCCTCAGTACCGCTACTGCACAGTCCTCGCCTCGGCTGGCAACCGTACCGCCCGAGGAGGTCGGACTTTCTTCAGCTCGCCTGGAACGAATCGATCGTGTGATTCAGGGATACGTAGATCGCAAAGAAGCAGCAGGAGCCGTCGGCCTGGTGGCTCGGCGGGGCAAGATCGCATACCTAAAGTCCTGGGGCGATCAGGATCGCCAGGCTGGTACAGCCATGTCAGACGATACCATCTTTCGTATCTATTCGATGTCTAAGCCGATCACTGCCGTTGCTGTTATGATGTTGTACGAAGAGGGGTACTTCACCTTGAACGATCCTGTTGCAAAGTTTCTTCCGGAACTGGCGAGTATGCAGATTCAGACAGAAACACGGAATCCGGATACAAAAGAAATAACAACGAACAATAGGCCGGCAAAGCATCTGATCACGATTCGTGACCTGTTGCGGCATACGGCTGGTTTCAGCTACGGCATTTTCGGCAACACAAAAGTCGACCAGCAATACCGCAAAGCCGGGATTTTGACCGAAGACGAAACACTTGAAGCAATGGTGAGTAAGTTGGGTAAAATCTCACTACGATTCGAACCGGCTACTCACTGGCACTACAGCATTTCAATAGACGTTGCCGGCCGCTTAGTCGAAGTCGTATCCGGAATGTCGTTCGATCAGTTTCTTCAGCAGCGAATGTTTGCACCTTTAGGTATGCAGGACACCGGATTCGTAGTTCCACAAAACAAAACCGAGCGATTCGCTGTGTTGTATACGCCCAAAGGAGGCTCTACTGGGCGTGATGCATTTCTCAAATCGGGGCCAAAGACCAAGAAAATCGAACCACTGGTTTCCAGTGACTTGGCGAACTTCCAGGAAGGGACGACTTTCTTTTCCGGAGGTGGAGGACTGGTTTCCACCGCTCACGATTATCTGTTGTTCTGTCAGATGATGCTCAACGGAGGACAGTTGAACGGCACTCGGCTGCTGTCACGCAAATCGGTTGAGCTCATGACAACCAGCCACATGCATAACATCACCGGCTTCGGTGGGAACGGGGAAACGTTTGGGTTGAGTTTTGCAATCCTCGAAGACCTCGGCACAGGTGGAAACCTTGGAACGGAGGGCACGTACGATTGGGGCGGGGCCGCCGGAACCAAATTCTGGATCGATCCCCAGGAGGAGCTCATCGGTATTTTCATGGTACAGATCCTTCCTCACCGAACTCGTATGGGCAACGAGTTCCGCACGCTCACATATCAAGCCATCGACGATTAGTCCGTACTGCCATCAGTAGACACCTCGAGCCCGACTCTGCACACTGTGGTCGTTCACGATCTGTAAGCAGACAGCGTGCGATACCCGGGCCATTGATTGTTGGAGTGAAGCGATGAGAAACCTCTGGATGCTGTTGTTTACTGGTTGGCTGACCTCCTGTTGTGCGCTTGGTGAGGATCTTGAATTGGTGTATCCCGAAACCCGAACTGTTCCACAGGTCGATGACTTTCACGGAACCCTCGTGGCCGATCCTTATCGCTGGCTGGAAGATGACGTCCGTGAAAACAAAGATGTTGCCGCATGGGTGGAAGATCAGAATGCCGTTACGTTTGGTTATCTGGAGCAAATTCCCGAACGAAATGTAATTGAAACACGGCTCACGCAGTTGTGGAACTACGAACGTTTCGGCGCGCCATTTCGGGCCGGCGGACGCTACTACTTTTTCCACAACGATGGCCTGCAGAATCAGTCCGTCCTCTACATGCAGCGAACGCTGGACGACGAGCCTGTAGCGCTGATCGATCCCAACGGCTGGTCGGATGACGGCACTGTTGCATTGGCTAACGCAGAATTCAGTGACGATGGTCGATACGCTGCCTATGGCATTCAGGATGGGGGCTCTGACTGGCGAACATGGAAGGTGATGGACATCAAAACCCGGCGGCTCATGCCGGATAACCTGAAATGGATTAAGTTCAGTTCCATCGTCTGGACTCCCGACAGCAAGGGCTTTTTCTATGCTCGCTACGCCGCTCCCAAAGAGGGCGATGAGTTTCAATCACTGAACCTCAACCAAAAGGTGTACTACCACCGTGTTGGAACTGCTCAAACAGAAGACGAACTGATCTATGAACGCCCCGACCATCCCGACTGGGGTTTCGGAATCGATGTCTCGGAGGACGGCAAGTATCTGATTATGGCTGTGTGGAAAGGCACCGATGATCGATATCGCATCGTGGTTTCCGACCTCACCAGGCCTGACCCGGAACCCTACGAACTGATTGACAATTTCGATTACGAATATACGTTCGTCGGAAACAAAGGTTCACTGCTGTACTTTCAAACCAATCGCGATGCACCTAAACGACGCGTTGTTGGCATTGACCTGCAGCACCCACATGTCGAAGACTGGCAGGAAGTGATCGCTCAATCAAACGAAACTCTGACCGGAGTTGACATTGTGGGTGGTCAGTTCCTGGCGACCTACCTGCAGGACGCGAAGACTCAGGTCCAGCAGTACTCAATGGACGGCAGGCATATCCGCTCCGTTGAACTGCCGGGCATTGGGTCGGCAACAGGATTTACGGGCGATCACGATCACCCGGAGACCTTTTATTCCTTCAGTAGTTTTGCAACTCCACCCAGTACTTATCGTTACGACGTTTCGACCAGTGAAAGCACTCTGTTGAGACAGGCGGATGTCGACTTTGATCCTGCCGATTACAAGACGACTCAAGTGTTCTACAAGAGCAAAGACGGCACCAGGGTGCCAATGTTCATTACGCATCGCACGGGACTCAAGCTGGATGGTTCAAATCCGGTATTGCTGTACGGTTACGGTGGCTTCAATATTTCACTGTCACCGCGATTCAGTGTAAGCCGTCTGGCGTGGATGGAAATGGGGGGAGTGTTTGCCATGCCGAACCTGCGGGGAGGCGGTGAATACGGAGAACCGTGGCATGAGGCGGGGACAAAGCTGCAAAAACAAAATGTATTCGACGACTTCATTGCTGCTGCCGAATGGCTGATTGACCACAAATACACAACGTCATCCCGACTGGCTATCCAGGGTGGCAGCAACGGAGGTTTGTTAGTCGGAGCCTGCATGACTCAACGACCGGATCTGTACAGCGCCTGCCTGCCTGCCGTTGGAGTCATGGATATGCTGCGATTTCATCAGTTTACCGCAGGACGCTTTTGGGTAGATGACTACGGTAGCGCAGACAATCCCGAAGAGTTCAAAGCGTTGTTTGCGTACTCACCACTTCAGAACCTGAATGACGGCGTCTGTTATCCTGCCACGATGGTGACGACAGCTGATACGGACGATCGAGTTGTCCCAGGGCACAGTTTTAAATTCGCCGCCATGCTGCAAAAGTGCCATACGGGAAGCAATCCTGTACTCATTCGAATCGAAACACGAGCCGGACATGGTGCCGGGAAACCAACAGCCAAAGTCATCGAAGAAGTCGCCGATCAATGGGCATTTCTGGTGCGCAATTTAAAGATGGTGATCAAGCCGCACTGATTCTTCCCGGTCACTCAATTGCAACCCCCAGATGAACGTTGAGAAGTCTTTATTGATTTGCCAGAACGTTTTGGAAACAGCGATTGATCGTTTTTGTTGATCGGAAGCGCCTGCTGTTACGTGGAAGCAACGTCAAAGAAACAGGATTCGTTGACGCTTTTCATACGACACATGTATGCTTCGAAATCTGTGAATCAGCTGTATCGGTCTGTATTCAGTTATCCGCTTCCGGGACACCGAATCTCTCGACAAGAAGGACATCATGTACGGTATGACATTACGTAATTGCCTGTTCCTGTTCTGCGGAATCGTGGGAGTTGTTTCTCCCGCGGCGATGTCACTTTCCATCGCCGCCGACGTATCTGATATTCGCGTAATGAGCTTCAACATTCGGTATGGCGAGGCGAACGACGGTGACGACGCGTGGCCGAACCGGCATAAACTCGTTGCCAGCACGATTCGCAGGTTCAGCCCCGATTTGTTGGGCACTCAGGAGACACTGCCGTTTCAGGCAGAATACATCTCGTCTGAATTCCCTGAGTACTCAAAAGTCGGCTGGACGCGGGAAAAGAACCCGAACGGTGAGCAATGTGCAATCTTCTATCGCACCGAGCGCTTCGAATTGGTGGATTCCGGACAGTTTTGGTTGAGTGAAACACCGCAGAAAAAGTACTCCAGGAGCTGGGATTCTTCGTTACCTCGTGTCGCCACGTGGGTGGTTCTGCGAGATCGCAACGACAGCGACAAAGAGTTCGTGCATTGCAATACGCACTTTGACCATCGCGGCGCAAAGGCAAGGCTGGAGTCGGCTCGCCTCATATATCTTCGTGCCGAAGAACTGGACGGAGTGCCCATTATTCTAACAGGTGATTTCAACAGTCCGGAAAGCTCAGCCCCCTGGACAATACTCACATCGTCGAATTTACTGCGTGATACGCGCCGGGTGGTTCATCCCCAGGCCAATAGTCGAGAAGGAACCTTCAACGGATTCACGGGCACTTCCGATGGAGGTCGCATCGACTGGATCCTCGCCACAAAACATTTCACCGTTCGCTCAGCAGATATCGACCGCAGCAGCAAAGATGGACGCTATCCCTCGGACCATTTTCCGGTCACAACGGTTCTTAACCTGGCGAACTAGCGCCGCCTTTTTAACTGTTTTGGGCGCCGCTGTTTGAGATCCGATGTGTGGCTTCGGATGACGAATGGCTTATTGTGGCTCTATGGGGTATTAAAAAAATGAGGGTCCTGGACATTTCGTCCAGGACCCTCATTTGTGTTTTATTTCGTTCACCGCACAGTGGCGATCAGATACAAGAGGCAAGGCTGCGCGAAAACAGCTGAGTGAACTCAGCCGTCAGATTACGTCAGGTAGTTGCCGATTTCAGTGAACTTGCTGTTGGCGCTCTGACCAAGAGTTGAAATTGCAGCCAGACAGACAACAACAATCAGAGACAGCATTACTGCGTATTCAACAGCAGTTGGACCATCTTCGGATACAATGAAATTCTTTACGCTATTTGCAAACTTAGTCATTCCAGAACCCCTCTGAATCTAGTCCCGTGAAGGACAAACACAACTGTGTGGCAGAAAAGAAGATCCCGCCAGAAAGAACTCTGCTGAAGCAGAGTGGACCCACTCGGGTGATTCCTGTTTAACAACGCCGGAGTTAGCGGTGTTGTTCGCGATCGTCTAGATCACCGTGGCTTCCGACCCACGCAGAAACCTAGGTCACGATTCCCGGCGGGCAAATTCTTTTTGAAGATTCTTCCGAACATCCTGCTGAGAGTGCTGCACACAAAGAATATCCATAGGGTTCCTGTCATTGCCATGCCCTCTGGTGATTCAAAAATGCATCAGGATTCACACATCGGACCGGAGAAATCCGAACAAACACCACAGGCGGACAGCTAGGTGAGGTGCTTGTTTAGCATCAGGTCAACGCTGAGTGTGCTCAAGGAAATTGCCCGACTGTCAGGCAGCCAGGATTCCTTGAAAATGGTGTCACACCCGAGTAACGCCTCTGCGCATCACCTACCGGATACCTTTCAAATTCTGTGTGGGTGACTGGCAGTTCAGAAATTACGGGTGAAGCTTTCCGGCAAGGAGGGGCTTGTCTGCCCATGGAGCGGCATTTTTCGTTCGCAGGCGATGAGGATTACCTGCGGAGATGATGGGCAGCCTGTTATGGCCCGACTCGAGCCACCGCGTTCGTAAACCGAACCCAATTTCTAGCCTGTCATCCCAGCCAGTCGCTGCCGAACCAGCGCGTCGGCTTCTGCCATGATACGACTGATAAGTTCCTTGCAGGTTGGAATATCGTTGATCAACCCCGCGACCATACCGCATGACCATGCCCCGGCATCCATTTCTCCGGTCTGCATAATTTTTGGATACACGCCTGCAACTTCTTCCATGATATCCTCAAACTTCAGTTCGGCTCCCAAATCGCGTTCCTTTTCCAGCAGTCGTTCCACGGCGACGTTATTCAGGACTCGCTCGGTATTCCGCAGCGGTCTCATCACCAAGCGAGTGTCCAATTCTGACGCAGCGACAATGGCCTGTTTAACGTTTTCGTGAACAGGCGCTTCTTTTGTCGCTATAAACCGAGTGCCCATATTCATGCCCTCGGCGCCCATTGCCAAAGATGCCACCAACGAACGACCATCCGCCATTCCTCCTGATGCTACGAAGGGAATTTTGAGTTCATCGGCCGCGCGAGGCAGCAGGATCATATTCGGGATATCGTCTTCGCCGGGATGGCCGCCACATTCAAAACCATCGACGGAAACCGCATCGCAACCGATCGACTGAGCTTTCAACGAATGCCGTACCGACGTGCATTTGTGAATGATCTTACATCCTGCCGCCTGCAGTCTAGGAAGATGCTCCTGAGGATTCCGGCCAGCGGTTTCGACAATTTTCACTCCACCATCAATGATAGCATCGATGTAGCCTGGATAGTCCGGTGACTTCACCGTCGGCAGGAATGTAAGGTTTACTCCGAAGGGCTTGTCGGTCATCTCGTGACAACGAGCAATTTCAGCTCCCAGATCCTGGGGCGTCTTTTGAGTCAGCCCCGTAACAATCCCCAAGCCCCCGGCATTTGAGACAGCTGCAGCCAGTTCGGCGAAACCAACATAGTGCATTCCCCCCTGGATGATGGGATGCTCAATACCAAATAGCTCAGTGATCGCTGTCTTCACGAGGGATGCCCTGTTTGACCGACAATATTATTTGAAGCAAAACCAAACGATCGCCCACGATAAAGCAATCTCATAAATTCCACATCCAGCGGATGTGGAGACTCACCAATAAATATGGAACGCCGTAAGCTTAAGCCAGGATGAGGATATCATGAAATGGCCCGCTCCGCCTCCACTGGCTCCGCCCCGGTAGTCTACCAGACTCTGGTTTTCTCAAATTCGATCTTTTGGCAGCCGCATGACAGACGACCACCACAGTTCTAATACCGATATGAATTCCTCAGCAGGCCGACCGTATTCTGAACCAATTGCAGTTACCACCAGGGCACCAAATCGTAGAAGAGGAATCCGCTGGTGGCTTGCAGGTCTGATTGTCGCCGCGACGGCAGTCGCGTATTTCAGGGCATTGCAATGGGCTGGCGATGACTTGTCAAAACAATCTTTGGCGACCGTGATTCCATGGATGCTTGGCTGTGTTCTGCTGGTGCTGTGGTGGGTTCTGTTGTCGGGTGCTCGATGGGGAATTCGATTCAAAGGCATTGGTCTGTTAATTGCCTGTTTTGTTCTGTTTATCGGACTGTTTCGCTGGGAAGGTCAGGCTGGGAATTTCGTGCCTCAGTTTGCCTTTCGATTCAGATCCATTCCGGAGGAACGTGCTGTGCAATACTTTGAGAATGCAGACGAATCTGCGGCAGCGGTGACTGGCAAGACTGGTGCTCTGGAAGTGACAGCAGAAGACTGGCCACGATTTGGGGGAGCGAACGAAGATCACACGGTGACAGATGCTTTCATTCGTCGAGACTGGGACACCAATCCCCCCAAACAACTGTGGCGACATCCGATTGGGCCGGGCTGGTCTTCGTTTGCTGCGGTCGGCGACCTGTTGTTCACTCAGGAACAACGAGGTGAACAGGAAGCCGTTGTCTGCTATGAAGCAGATACCGGGAAGCAGCTTTGGCTGCATACCGATGAGGCCCGATTCCACGATCCGGCGAGTGGCGCGGGCCCGCGATCGACACCGACAATTCACGAATCCAGATTGTATGCACTCGGCGGGACCGGAATCCTGAACTGTCTCAATCCCGTCAGTGGAACTCTTCACTGGTCGAAGAATATTGTGGAAGACGCCGAGACGTCTCTGATCGAATGGGGGATGGCCGGCGCACCGCTGGTTTACCGCGACGCGGTCATCGTCAACCCCGGTGGAAACACAGGCTCGGTCGCGGCATATGACCGCCTCACAGGTGACAGGCTTTGGGCAGGAGCTGGCGATCAGGCGACGTACGCATCACCTCAGATTGCTAAACTCGACAGCATTCCGCAAGTCCTGATCTTCTGCTCGACCGGCCTGTGCGGACACGATGCTTCGTCCGGCGAAAAGCTGTGGGCGTTTCCATGGACGAACATGACAGGGCTAAACATCGCTCAACCGATTGTTCTTCCAGACAGCAGTGTGTTCATCAGCAGCGGTTATGGCGGTGGCAGTGCACGATTGGATATCACCAGGGGCGATGACGGGTGGAAAGTTGATCCTCGATGGACCGCACCCGACCGCTTTCGACTCAAGTTCAATGGTGGCATCTATCGTGACGGTTTTGTGTATGGGCTCGACGAAGGAATTCTGGCCTGCTTCGACGTTGCCAAAGGCAAACGCACGTGGAAACGAGGACGGTACAACTTTGGTCAGATCGTGATGGTCGGTGATGACCTGGTCGTGGTGACCGAATCAGGCAAAGTCGTGCTGGTAGAAGTCAGTCCAAAAAAGTCCAAAGAAGTTGCCGGATTCCAAGCCATCAAAGGCAAAACCTGGAATCATCCGCTGATCAACCGCGGCCGACTGTACATCCGTAACGGCGAAGAAGCCGCCTGCTATGATTTGAGTTTGTAGAGCAGGAAATAAAGGAACGTTGGGTGCCCAGAATCGACTCGCGCGAGCTCCGGAAACTCACGTCACCGGGTGTTCGCGATGCTCAACCCCAGCTACCCTGGGATGTGCACAGAATCAGGCCCGATTCACCAGTTTTTGAATATCACCGCCGCTGAATCCCAATTCGTTAAGGATGTCTTCGGATTCTTCACCTGAAAATGAAAAGCCTCACCGGCTTCCGGAACGGTGCGAGCGAATCGTGGTGCCGGGGTGTGCTGCAGCTGACCATCGCGATTCAGAAAGGTGCCTCGCTGTTTGTTGTGAGAGTACTCTGCCGCTTCATGAGGACTCAGAATGGGAGCGAAACAGGCGTCTGAATTCTCAAACACGTTGCACCATTGAGCACGAGTTTTCGTTTTGAATACCGCCGTGATCACTTTCTGCAGTTGTTCAATTTTCTCCGAACGGGCTTGCCGGCCATGGCCGCATTACCATTGAACAGTTTCTACACTTCGCAAACCAAAAAACGGCATCGACCTTCACTGAGATTAATTCCGTTCTCTTTGTGGGACTTAAACGAAGACAGAAGATCCATTCGAACTCGGCTCCGCAAAGGAAAGCCGATGGCACCTGGGTAAATCGATCGAATATATTGTTCCTTCAATGACAGACCGCGAAGAAGAAATCACTGCATGGCATGAGTCGGGGCACGCGTTCGTGGCAGCGTGGCTGGGCGCCATTGTCGAATCGGTTTCCATCGATCCGGATGCCGATGATGGTCCTCACCGATTTGGCGACATTATCGTTCGCTGGGATCCAGATCGTTTCTCCAATCGAGAAATCGCGGAGAAATCGGTATTGGTCGCATTGAGCGGACCTGTAACCGAAATGATTCACCGAGACGAGCCGCTGCATCCGGCGACCGTCAGCGAATGGTCGCAGGACTGGTCACTGGCCTGGACCGCTGCAGACTTTATCCGCGATCAACGCAAGCGCATGGCCCACCTCGAACAGGCCTGTCGGGAACTGTATCATCTGCTGTCACAGGATCACCACTGGGCTGCGATTGGGGCCATCGTCGATCACCTGCTGGCTTATGAAACACTCGAAGGTGAAACCGTTCACGAAATCGTGAGCGAATGGACGTAACAGTCGGTCAACCGTAGTCCAGGACTATTTCACTCGCACGTCGAATTCGATCGCGCCGGATTCGTGAGCAGGCAGAACCCCATCCAAAACAAACGTCAGGATCTCGCTGCCCTCACCATTTGGCTGAGTCAGAACATCACCATTACGATTGGTCTTGGCGCTGCCGGAAATGAAATGCAGGCGTGGAGTCAAATTATCGACGACACGAACATCATGCAGGTCGTAGTCACCCGTATTGATGAAGCGGATTGTAAAGTGAATTATGTCGCCAGCTTCGGCTGTTTCACGATCAGCAAGTTTGACAATATGAATCTCGCTCTTTTCGGCACGCTTTTCCTCGATTCCGATCGTTGCATGAGCCGTCACGCGAGCCTTCGTTTCTGTTGCCTGTGAAGTTGCTCCGGAAAGTTTCGGAAACAGATCGCGAGACCAGATCGCTGCATTCGCCAGCTTCTGATGGAACTCCGCGCCTTGCTGACGTTCGAGAATGGCCATGCCATCAGTTGCCTGAGCCTGCAGACCGTGGTCGATTTTGTCATTTTGCTGCAGGCGACTGGTGCCGCTGGAGTGGATGGAGTTCTTTTTAGCTTCAGCACCGTCCGCTCGTCGTCGTGACCCAAACGCCGCGAAGCCATCTTCTTTGACAGACTGCTGGATTCCTTCATCACGTTCCAGACTACCCACCGCCGCAAACTCCGTCGTCTTCACAGCATGATGAACCTGAGTCCCGGAATCCGCGCCTTCGATGACTCGCACCGAACCAAATCGCGGAGAATAAATGGCGACTCGATTGGATGCTCGGACATGCGACTTCCCATTGTGGTCAGTATATTCTGCCACGGTATCTTCGGTATCGAATCCCTGTCGGTCACCCGCAAAATAATGAACCGGTAAACGACGATCTCCACCATCAGCAAGATATTCATCGGGATACAGATCGGCAGGCGAAATCCGACCGAGTGCCGGATCAATCCGGACTTCCGCAGGCGTGAAGCAGGTTGGGCAATCGTTCCTTGCCACCTGATGTGACAATGGGACAATCTTTGCCGCAGGAGGCTCGCCAGCAGAGTTCCGCGTCAGCACTGCTTTGCGGATTGACGAAGCCTCACTGTCCAGTCGTACAAAGCCTGCAGTCGGTGCCTCGTTTTCGACAGATGCAGCTGATTCCAGCTTCGGAGCAAAAGTGAACCAATCTCCGGACAGTGATGCTTCATCAGCTGCTGTGCTGTTCTGTGCAGTCGCGTCTGCCTGGAACTGACCACTTGCCGAAATAAAAGCCGAAGGAGTACTGCAGGCTGAAAGGAACGACAGGGCAGAAACGGCAATCGCGGTCAGAGGAAACCGAAAAATCTTATTCGCGTCACAAAAGTTCGATATCACACAGTTACTTGTCATGGTTGTCGCCATCTTCAGTGGTTGATCGAAAGCTGTGTTTATCGAACAGTCAATGCCGTACGAGTGACACGCGGTGGTTGTTCTTCGCCTGGCCGCACCTGAACAGCTCCACCCGTCCCAAAGAACATCGACGAGGTCTGAAATCGAGAAGGTCGCCGGCCACCGATACGCACAATGATCATGGGACGTCCGAGCCGATCGGCTTCCTGCAGAGCGTTTTCAGACGGCAGAACTGACTGAGGAATTTCTCGTTTGAGCGGGTCCAGTTGCTGGGCCAGTTGAGGCTGCTCCAGATAGATCACACGTGTAACCAGCCGGCCTGCCAGTGCCTGTTGAATGTCTCCTCTGGAGAATGGGACAGGTATTGGATAGCGGTTTTCATTTCCGGCTGGTGGATGCAGTCGATCGAGGATTTCGATCGAAGGATACAATTCGGCATCAGGAAACTCGGCCATGCCATCCAGCCGCAGGCGATAAGTATGCCCGACATTCACAGCCACCATTGCTGGTGAAGCTGCGATCGCTCGAGGTTCACCAGGACCTGAATAAACGGAAACCTCGCCGCCACCCGGCACTTCAATCAGCACGGGCTGAAGCCACCTGCTCTGATCGCCGTGAACGTGAGTCAGCCAACCTGCCGTCTGTCCCAGCGGAGTTCGCTGATTGAGAGGTTGATAGTAGTCGCTGCTCTGGGCGTTCACCGACACTGCGAGCAGTGCGGTCAAAAGAAACGCGGCAGCGGGTCTGAGTGAGCATGCGATTTGGTGAGCCATCGATTGCATTCCATGATGACAAAGAAGGGCTACCAGGGAAGTCCCCGATACGCCCCTCTCGTTGGTTCAGAGCTACTGCTCCCTGTCTGAATTTGAAGGCTCTCCCGCTTCGTTGAGTTGGAAAAGCTTCGCTGTGCAAATCACCATCGCACTAGTAGCTAGACTGACCGGCCCGTGAACCAGGATGAGCCAGTTCGCCCGGTGCGTGCATCGGATGAGTTTCTTCGTACTGAATGTGTCGCACAGGTTCCGGAATGTTCCAGCCCGGATTGTGTTTCACATCAACCAGCAGATCGCTAACCGGTTTTGGAATTCGGTTGTCACTGCGATTTCGAATTGTGTGTGACTGCAGTCCCGCTGGTCCGCCAAGTGGCAGGTGAGGCGGGCCTGGGAGTCCGATTGGCGTTCCTGTGATTGGCATGCCCCATGGTGGAGTCATCCCCATGCCAGCGACTGGCCCAACCGGCTGTCCTGGCATTCCTCGACCAGCTGCGATCTGAGCTCCAGGAACTCCGTGAACATTAACTGGCAACATTGCGATGGGCATCGGTGGCATCATCTGCCCCTGCTCACCACTGTAGACCGTGTGAGTAACCTGTTGGAAAGCGCCATTTGCTGCAACGGCCGCCTTAGGCATTTCCAGGTTCTTATTGCCGAATCGCAGGATAACCATGATTGTTCCCATACGTTCAGCTTGCTGCACTGGATCGATGCCAGGAGCCAGCTTGGTAGAAATCAGAGTTTCCACGCCCGCGATTGCTCGAGACTGATGCTTTGGATCCGGCAGGTAGATGACCTTGGTCACCATGTTGTTGTGTAAAACGTTTTCGAGGTCTTCTTCAGTGACTTCTACGGGAACAACACTGTGTTCCAGGTATTCTCGAGTACTCGGATCGGTGCCGCGAATTTCCAGAGTCGGATACAGCCGCAGTTCTTCATAGCCTTCTGCCGCGAAACCGCTGAATTTCAGCTGGTAGACCGCTTGCTGAATAAAATCAAAACGGCTTCCTGAATGCAGCTGGTCGTCTGCCCAGCCATCCGGAACCTTCCAGCCAATGACCATTCCTGGCTGTCCGGTGAATTTGACTTGAGTCGCTGGAGCTGGATGTGCCATCGTGGATGGGCCTGGCTGAGCCAGCATCCCCATGACGCCTGGCCCCGGACCATCGACTCCCGGCCCCGGCCGAGCCATCATTGAAGACGGAGGATTAACGTATTCGTTGGGTTTAAGCACACTGCTGGCACCCCCGTCCAGACCTGCACACCCAATTGAGACAACCGACAGGGCGCCCAAAGCTAGAATTTTGAACCTCATTGGAAACCCTTCCGTGAGATGTTGACTGTTCGCACCAACGTTCACTGACCAGTCCACCGTACTTGTACTGTGAGAACTTGATTTCTGGATCCGGGCCCAGGCAGACAATCTGCTGTCGACCGGAACTCGTAACCCAAGATAGAATCCGTCTTTTGCCGGGCTCCCCAGACACTCGACCGGGAAGCTCCAACAAACAGAAAACGGACTGTCACTCCTAGATGTCGGGTCGTAACAACTCGATTCTTTCGCAAAATCAGTATTTTCCGAACATGAAGCACAAACCACATAACTTTACATCTCGCAAGACCCACTGTTTTGCAGCAGTTTTCGCCGCTATAGCCCTCTGGATCGGCCTTTCTGGTTCGCTCGTCGCTCAGGACGATGCAGCGAATCCAGAAGCGAAACCGGCCGAAGCGTCAGGATTCGTAGTGACGGAGCTTGATGCGCTGCGGACCCTTAAGGAGGTGCGCGATCGACTGGAATCACTGCAATTTCTTGAGTGCAGCCTTCACGAAAGAGTGGATTTGTCAGACTTGCGGTTCTACGCAAAAGGTCAGTATGCTCAGGCCAGTGGAAATCGAGTGCGTCTGCAGTTTCAGATGTTTCCGATTCGTGGAGTGAGGCGAGACGACGAAGCCACGCTTAAACTGGACGGAGCTCCCGAAGACACCGGAAAACAGAAGCCAACAGGCGAATTGATTCAGGTCAGCGATGGAAATGCCCTGTGGTCCTACTGGAAAAATGGGGATTCCCAACGTCTGACTCGCCGCAATATTCAGGAGATTCTGGAAGCTGCTAATCAGGCTGAGATCTTCGATAGCTCTCGCATGTTCGAAGATCTGGGTGCAGGAGGGTTGCAGGCTCTGTTGGCACGACTGGAAACCGGGATGGAATTCGGCAAGGTCCGGGAGCAAGTCAGTGGCGACACTCGTTTGCTGGTGATTTCCGGCCGATGGACGAAGGAATCCTTGCAGCAGTACTTTAAAGTAACCGATCCGGCCGCCCCTCGGCCTGCCTGGGTGCCTGATTACGTCCGAGTTTACATAGATGCCGAAGCAAAACTGCCGCGACGAATTCAGTACCTCAAGAAACACCCAAATCCTGTTGTCAAACAGGTGCGACCTTTAATCACCCTCGATTTTCGTGACATGACCATCAACGATTCCGTGGACGAAAGTCAATTTCATTTTGAAGCTCCTGCTGGCCTGGCAGAACTGGATTTAACGGAACAAACGATCGACGCTATACGTAAGATGAAAACAACAGCTGCTGGTGCAGACACCTCAACGTCTGAACCGGCTGCCGCCCCTGCAAAGGCTGAATGATCGGCTTTCAGCCTCAATCAGAATTGATACAGAGGTACACCTCCCCGTCGGGTGTATGAATCAGCGAGATGTGCATTTACTCAATTACGTTTGCGTGGTTTAGTCCATGCAGTGGCTTTCAAACCGCCAATCAAACAGAAGCATGAATCACCTCTGCTGCCAGAATTCACGTTCTCGAATTTGTCTGGAGTGCTACGGAACCCTGTGGCATCATCTGGCTCCAGCGGCTGGCCGGAAACGTGGTGGAGTATACCGCCCCATACCGTTCAGGTAATCATCACGTTTCTTTCAGCAATTCCGCAGGTGCATTCCCGACCGCATCGTCGTTATGATTAACACCGGCAAATATTGATCCCTCGCCGGCCAAGACAGGCTATGTCTAACAAATTGCCCACAATACAGAAGCCGACATCGGGCCGACTACTAACGTTGCTGCCCAGTGGGCTCGCCTCTCTTGCCGTCCACGGACTGATCGTGGCAATTATGTTTTGGACCGCAAAGGGCTGCGAGCAGGGCATACCGGCAGAAGCAGGCGGCAACGAATTTCGAACAATCGGCCTGACAAATGTACCTGCACACACTGCAAACGAACAAACAAATCTGGATGCAACACCAACGCAAGATGAAGCCCTGCCCCGTCAGGGCGACGTTGATGTTACACCCGATGTTAAGGCCGCAGTTCCCGAGACTTCGCCCGATATCAGTGAACTGCTAAAGCATTCAGATTCGTCAGCTCAAAGCCAGGCAATGGAAGCCCTGAATATCATTGGAGCGGGAGCCCCCCTTCCGGGGCTCGAGCCACCACCGCAGATCTTGCGACAAAATGGCGGTAATATCGTAGGTGGTTCCCCAACCCCCGGCCCCAATGAAACCTCATTCGCTGATATTATTGATGGCGGGACACGGTTCGTTTATTTGATCGATACGTCTGGCAGCATGTCCAACAATGGGCGCCTCGGAAAAGCTATGATCCAGCTGATGAGTAGCCTGCGGATGCTAAAGCCTCACCAGGAATTTCAGGTCATCTTTTACGGCGACCGCCCCACAACAATGATTCTGAAGGGTGGAAGAAAACAAATCTACAGGGCCAATCTTCGAAACATCGACAACGCTGAGGACGAGCTTGCCAATGTCCCTTTGGGCGGCGGGACGGATCACCTGCTCGCGCTTGAAGCGGCATTGAAACTGGATCCGGAGGTCGTGTATTTCCTGACGGACGGCCAGGATGCAAGTCACACTACCAGTGACCTGAAAAGCCTGCTCAGCCAAAACAAATCGAACGCTCGAATTCATGTGATCGAATTCGCCGCCGGTGCTCCGGAAACTCGAGGCATCACGTGGCTGCATAGACTGGCCAATCAAACGCGTGGTCAGTATCGTCGTTTGCAGATGTGAACGGCTGAATTCATTGGTTTTTTCTGGAATCCAGGTCATGCCCGATGTGCCGAACTTTGTCGGACGATTTCCCCAGCTTCGACTGCGACGACCTCGTCGTTTCGACTGGTCACGACGACTGGTGCGCGAGAATCATCTGAATGTCGATGATCTTATTCTGCCGACATTCGTCATCGAAGGTAACAACACTGTTGAGCCGGTAGAATCAATGCCCGGCGTGAATCGCCTTACTATTGATCGCCTTGTCACACAGGTTCGCGAGGCAGCCGACCTGGGGATTCCGGCCATCGCCCTCTTTCCGGTCACTCCTCCGGAACTCAAAAGTGAAGACGGCAAGGAAGCAATCAACTCCGACAACCTCATCTGCCGAAGCCTGAGAGCGATTCGAGACACCGGCATCGAAATCGGACTTGTCGCTGATGTTGCTCTGGATCCTTACACGAGTCACGGGCAGGACGGCGTCGTTCGAGATGGATACGTAGCCAACGATGAATCGCTGGACGTGCTGACTCAACAGGCCGTCGTTCAGGCGAACGCCGGCAGCAATGTAATTGCTCCTTCAGACATGATGGACGGACGAGTGGGAGTCATCCGCGCCGCTCTGGATGCCGCCGGGCACGATCATGTTGCCATTATGTCCTATGCCGCCAAATATACGTCTGCGTTCTACGGGCCTTTTCGCAATGCCGTTGGCTCATCCGGCAACCTCGGCAAGGGCGACAAGCGAACCTATCAGATGGACCCGGCAAACACAGACGAAGCTCTGCGAGAAGTGGAACTGGATATTGCCGAAGGAGCCGACATGGTGATGGTCAAGCCGGGCATGCCGTATCTGGATATCGTGCAGCGGATTCGCTCCACTTTTCACCTGCCAACATTTGCTTACCAGGTGAGCGGTGAATACGCCATGCTCAACGCCGCTGCCGAGCGAGGCTGGCTGGATCGAGAAGCCGTCATGCTTGAAAGTCTGTTGGCATTCAAGCGAGCCGGCGCAGATGGAATCCTTACCTACTTTGCACTCGATGCTGCCCGACTGTTGGCGAAATCTTAGCAAAGTCTGTCATGTCAACCCACAACATACGACTCGCCGGCCCCTGGGAACTGCATCTGGAAGGCTCAGAACCAACGCGTGTGCAGTTGCCGCTTCAGTTGCGGACAACGGACAACGCCTGCCGGCTCATACGTAAGTTTCACCGCCCGAGCGGCCTGACAGCCGAATGCCAGGTACGCATCATCGCTACCACCAGCATCATGCCACTGACTGTCCTCATTAACGGAACGCCGGCTGAACCATCAGCCGTATCGAAGGAAAAACAATCCTGTAAAGCAACTTATGATGTCACCACGCAGCTGAAGGAATTTAATTTGCTGAGCATACAACCAACCGCTGGCACCGCAGCAACCGTACTGGCCGTCGTGATAGAAATCGAATCGAATGACACTTCAAACTGAAATCGGGTTGGTACCTTTACGCGACTAAAGTTGAGAGATCAATTCGCTACATTCCAGCTGAGCCTCAGCCAGAACCTGTGGTGAGCCATGGCGTGAGGATCTTCTGCCCGGGTTACGCAAATCGGTTTCTTCAAGTGTTTCAACCACAAGTTGCCTGTCTTGTCCTCAATGCGGACTCTCGTGGCGTTGTTGAGTGGCTCAATGACTGCCCGCATTCAAGAAACGCGGTTGATATGGAGTCGGTGCCATATTTCGTCAAGCCGCATAAAGTCTGTCGAGTGATCTCGTGACGACGTGCCTCAAAAAATGAAATCATCCGTCACCGGTTTTCTCACATCAGTTCAAACGAATATTGAGCTAATGCCGCTTTGAGTTTGCATAGGGCCATTTGGCACCAGCCAGGCAATCCAGTGTTTGCCAACGCTGGAGAGAACTAGATCATTCGCACACAGACTGCCAAAGCCATCTTGTTGAGTGTCAAACAATCACGATGCCGGGCACGTTTTCAGAGCGTGCCAGGCGCCTCGTTAGTGCGGGTGTTGTGGCAAAGCATCCACTGGCAGATTCAGCCTGTCGGATGTCGCGAATGCCATCGGACGGGATAATCAGGCCGCATCGCAATTTTTGAACTCCTGACAATCAGTTGGCGAATTCGCCAGTTGTGCAATCAACAAGCCTCTTCAGGAGAAATCGGATTAGCAGCTTTGGAAGATGGCATGCAGTCTTTGCGGCAAATGGCATGGCAGCGTGCGCTGTCGGGCGACAGTACACTGTCCGAGTTTGTCCGGAATCTGAGTTGTATTATGCACTGCGACTGGCGTTAAACCTGGCCGTGTTTTGCCGGTCTGTCTGCGTGTTTCAGTTTCTCCAGCGTGAGAGCTTCTTGAGTGGCCAGCCGAATGGTCCCCGGCAGACGGTGTTCTTGCAGTGGAATCGTGTCCTTCACGCCGCTGCTGGCATCGTTTTGAACCATCCTGACGGCCACTCGATCACGTCATAAGTTACTCGTGCTTTCCCTGAAGAGTGACTATACTGGGTACCTGCATCGCTGTTCACATCAATTCATAGCAGTTATTCGTTGAGGGCCACCATGCCAGTCAGTCGCCGTGAGTTTCTCCAGCAGTCCGCTCAGGTCGTCACCTATGCAGCTCTGGCGGGATACAGTCATTCCGCTTTGAAAGCAGATGGGGCTGTGGCCAGTGCAAAACACTTCGAGGTCACAGGTATCGAACGTTCAACAGTTCGCCTGGAATATCGCCCCGTTCCGTATCGGGCGATGAGTCGCGAACTGCCTCACTGGCGGTACGTTGAAATCTGCGATGTCACGCTGAGTTCCGGTATCACCGGTACCGGCGAAACCATGCTTTTTTACACCTGGGGCACACCATCGGATGAGGCTGTCAACAGCGCCATCGGGAAAAATGCAGTAGACCTCATGTGGGATGAAGGATTGGGGGCCGGGCTGCAAATGGCATTGTTTGATGCCGTGGGACGAACTGCCGGGGTACCCGTTCACGCCCTGCTGGGACCGAAGGTTCATGAGACAACGCCATTGTCGTGGTGGAATATTGATACCTCTGCCGCCGACATGGCACTGGACTGTGCCGAAGCCTACCGACTGGGTTATATGTCGTATAAGACGAAAGGGCGCCCATGGTTTGATATCTTTGAACAGCTTGAGGCGGCGACGAAAGTCGTGCCACCGGAATTTAAGATCGACATGGACTTCAACAGCAGTCTGCTAACCGCGGAAAGAGGTTTACCGATTCTGCGGAAACTGGCAGAGTATCCACAGGTGGATATCTATGAGTCACCGATTCCACAGGGCGATGTGGAAGGCAACCGTAAGATCGTGGATGCGACGCGAGTGAACGTCGCCATGCATTATGGAAGTCCATCACCGAAAACAGTAGTGCAATCCGGTTGTTGCGACGGGTTCGTCGTCGGTGGCAGTGCGGCTCGCACGATGAATGCCGGCCGTTTTTGTGAACAGGTCGATATGCCTATGTGGCTGCAACTTGTGGGAGCCGGACTCACGGCCGCTCATTCGCTTCACTTTGGAGGTGTCTTAGAGCAGGCGACGTGGCCGGCCGTGAATTGTCATCAACTATTCAAGCACGATCTGTTGACGGAACCTATTGTGCTCAAAGACGGCCACTCAGTCGTTCCTGATCGTCCTGGGCTCGGTTACGAAATTGATCGCGACCAGGTTGCAAAGTTGCGAGTGCCCAAGCCATCTGAGCGACCAAGCCCGCCACGGTTGGTGGAAACGACGTGGGCAGATGGGAAACGGATGTTTACGGCCAGCGGGGACGCGGTCAACTTTCTGCTCAATGCGGCCAACAGAGAATTGTTCCCCTACTATGCGAAAGGTGCGGACTCAAGACTCTTTCCCAATGACGGATCGGCGCGATGGCAAACACTGTACACGAAGTCAATCGACGCTGGTGGTCCGGTCGAAGAATAACAATCTGCCCCGAATCAAACAGACGGCGGATAGTACTCAGTCAAAACATCACTTCGGGTGCCGGCGATTGCGTGGGTTGTCTGTAGTTGGATTTCGGCGCTGACGGCACCGGTGCCAACCCTCATTTTGGCACCGTACGTCCTCACAGGGCCTGCGTAGTGAACCCGGACAGCGGGCCGGTTGATGATACTGTTCATTGCTTTGGGCCGATACCTCGGGGCAGAACCTTTCGGCCACGTGACTACTGAAATTGGAATGCCCTGACCGCTCCTTCTTCATTGTGACAACTGGTTTGTTGTGCCACAGCGTCCGGTGGTGCAAACTGTTGCACAGACCATTTCGGTGTTTGCCATACGCAGAAGCGATTGACCTTGGCCGATGGTCGAGACTGTGAGTTACACTGGTGGAGCAGCGCCGCTGACAGGGTTACTGTGTCAAATTGCAGAGGTTGTTAAGGATGATTGCAAAGTCGTGAAATTGCTGACCAATGCCATCCTGTTCTTCCTGTTCGTCGCGACTGCCGCAACGGCTCAGGACAGTCATGTCGTATCTCCTGAATCGGAGACGCTCCCGACACTCGAAGAACTGAAAGCGACGGGCGTCTTGCGCTCAAATTTGCGAAAGCAGTCGTCGGGAACGGAAACCAATGAAGCACCAGCAGCAAAGCTGGAGGTGTTTCGGAAGGAGATTGAGCCCGTTTTAATGAAGGCCTGCGTTCGGTGTCATGGATCGGAAACGCAGGAAGGAAATATTCAGATCGACACGTTGGATCCCGATCTACTGCACGGAGACGATGTGGATTGGTGGCTGGAAGTGCTTGCCGTGGTTAGCAATGGCGAAATGCCGCCCGCCGACGCAGACGAACTGCCTGACGATGATCGCAGCAAAGTAATCGAGTGGTTGTCTTCGGAGATTCAGGTTGCCTCAACGGTGCGGCGCGCTGAGCAGGGGCATTCCTCGTTCCGGCGGATGACGCGGTACGAGTACAGTTACGCACTGCAGGACCTGTTTGGGCTTCCATATGACTTCGCCAAAGATTTGCCGCCAGAACCGACGTCGGAAGACGGTTTTCAGAACAGCTCTGAAGTCTTGCATATGTCGGCGATTCAGTTCGCGACTTACCGTGAACTGAGTCGCGATGCACTGCAGCGAGCAACAGTGCGGGGTGAGCGGCCGGCACCGCTCTACTGGGGTATCTCAATGAAAGCCGCTTCATCTGCGGAGTGGGCAAAACAGGAAGAGCAACTGGAAAAGGTCAGACAGACGCACAAAGACGACCCCGAAAAACTGAAGCAGGAAACTGAACGACAGGTTGCCGAATTCAAAATTCGGCCGAATCGTGTTTACTATCACGACCTTACTGCAGGACGAAGTGCAATTGTGTCCTGGAATTACAGCGGTGCAAATTACGCCTGGAAGCCGACTTTGAGTCTCCCGAAAGTTCCGGAGCATTCTGGTCAGGTTGCGATCATTCCGCCAGGAAAGAAGCTGATCGTCGAACTTGGTGACCAAGTTCCTGAAGAGGGAACGCTTCGAGTTCGTGTGCGGGCATCGCGATCTTCCGTTGAAGACAATCACGTTCCCAGTCTGCAACTGGAGTTCGGCTGGCAGGCAAGTAATGACTCGCAGGCCACGGTACGAATCAGCGACCACGACATCCCCATTGACGCGGTTCCCGGTCAGCCACAGTTTTATGAGTGGAATGTTCCACTGAGCGAAATTTACCCACGGAATTCGTTCCGGCACACCTCGAAAATGGGAGATCTGCCGAGTCCATCTGAGTATGTCAGGCTTGTGAACAGCTCCGTCTCACTCGGTGATATCCAGATTCACTATGTCGAAGTCACGGCACCAGCCTTCGAGCATTGGCCACCGGAATCGCACACTCGCATTTTTATCGACAGTGCAAACAAGGCGGACGAGATTTCCTACGCGGGAGATATCCTTTCGAGTTTCATGGAGCGTGCCTGGCGGCGAGATGTCACGGCGACGGAAATCGATAAGAAGCGGGCCTTGTTTACGAGGATTCGCCCCGAGTGCGACAGCTTTCAGGAAGCTGTGATCGAAGTCCTGGCGACCGTTCTCAATTCGCCAAATTTTCTTTATCTCGCTCGGTCAGAACAACCACCTGCAGCCGACGGAATTTCAACCAGCGAGCGACTGGCTGATTTCGAGCTGGCAACTCGCCTCTCGATGTTTTTGTGGTGCAGTACGCCCGACAAAGAGCTGCGAGAGATAGCGGCGAGCGGACGGCTGAGTAACCACAGCGTTCTGATTGGTCAGGTCCGACGAATGCTGAGTGATGCGCGTTCGCGGCGTTTCTCAAAACACTTTGTGCGGCAGTGGCTCGGTATGCAGTTACTGGATTTTCTGAAAGTCGACAGGAAGGTGTACACTCAATTCGATAGTTCTTTGAAGGAGGCGATGCAGGAGGAACCGGTCGCCTTCTTCCACGAGATCCTGCAGAACAACCATTGTATTCTGGATTTCGTTCATGCTGATTACACGATTGCCAATGAGAGACTCGCCAAGCACTATGGATTGAGCGATGTGCATGGAAACCAGTTTCGTCGCGTGAATTTTGAGCCACAGCACAGGCGTGGTGGTTTACTGACGCAGGCTGGTCTGCTGGCCATGAATTCAGATGGCACGGATTCGCATCCGCTCAAACGCGGCATTTGGATGCTCGAACGACTGTTGAACGATCCTCCCCCGCCGCCGCCACCGGCCGTCCCTGAGATCGATCTGGCTGATCCTGAGATCGCAAAGCTCACGCTGAAGCAACGTATAGAGAATCATCGAGACCACGCGGCCTGTCGATCGTGTCACTCCAAGATTGATCCATGGGGAATCGCGTTCGAGAATTTCGATGCCGTTGGCAGCTGGCGAACGCAGATTCAGGGCAAACCTGTTGATGCCTCAAGCCTGCTGTTCAACGGACAGAAACTGGATGGCATGGACGGATTGAAACGGTTTTTGCTGGAGAACCGACAGGACCAGGTCGCCCGTGCGATGGTACATAAACTGACAACGTACGCTCTCGGAAGGCCGCTGACATTCGGTGATCTTTCAAGCGTCGAACAGATCACAGCCGATCTGCGCAGACAGGGGGACGGACTTGCGACACTGGTCACGCTTGTCGCAACCAGTGAGCTGTTTCTGGCGAAATGAATTGTCTGTCCCGGGGACATGGGTCTCTCCGGAAGTTGCAGAAAACAACCGTCACAAAAACGAATCTTTCAGCACTTGACTGACGAAGATTCCTTCGTGGTTCCGCAGTTGCTCTGTCGCTTCCATGGTTGGAGTCCTTCGCCGCCCCTCCAGACACTATTGAACCCTCACAACCTCGCGTTTGGTTTTTTGTTATGCAGTGTCTGCTCGCGAATCTGAAGCCTCAGTATCTTCAACTGCCGCAGCGTTCTCTGGTCGCACAAACAACATCTGCAATATGCCACTGAGCAATGCGAGAAAGAAAGCGCCAAGGATAGCGCCGCAAAGATGGAGATCATCACTCGGCCGAATCCGCTTTTCGCACCGACCACCGCCCCGGAAAATAAGCCGATGGTTGCACCTCCAATTGCGGATTTATTCGTTGCCGGTGACCAGTCGAATCCCACCAACGGCAAGAATGCAAAGTAGAAGAGCGGCGCCCAGCAAGAAAACAGGCGAGGCTTCCTTGCCATTATTACTGAATGCCCACGCGAGTAGGGCACTTGCGATGCATAGAAGAAACAGAAACGTAATTCGGTGCATATGCATGTCCTCACCGACTACAAAAGCAACTGCTCCGCGCGGAATACCGGACCTTCAACACACGTACGCCGGTAGTCCCAGTCGTCGCCAATTTTCACTTTGGTCACGCAGCTGAAGCAGGCTCCAAAGCCGCAAGCCATCGGAGTTTCCAGAGACAACCAACAGGGAACATTCGCATCCATACAGATGTCGCCCACCGCTTTCATCATCGGTTCCGGTCCACAGCAATAAACCTGCATGCCATCGGTACCGGGTTGAAGCTGTTCTTTCAGCAGGTCCGTGACCAGGCCATGGTGGCCCAGTGATCCGTCATCGGTTGCCACACAAACGTTGAGTCCGGGCTGCTGAAAATCGTCCAGCCCGGCCGCGTACTCTTTGGAACGTACACCGTAGCAGAGTGTGACTTCTTCGGGAGGCTGAGCCAAAGACCGACTTGGTTGCCCATAAGTCTGCAGCCCCAGAGCTTCTCGTGCGACACCCAGAAACGGAGTCTGGCCGATTCCTCCGGCAACGCACAGCAACCGTTTTTCCGACGGCACCGGAAAACCATTTCCTAACGGCCCCCACACTGTCACTTCTGTGCCCGGTTGCCAGGACGTCATCAACGAAGTCAGCTTGCCGACAACGACGTAGCCGAATTCAACCCCAGCCGGTTGCCCATCAGAATCGCAGTAGATGTCGTACAATGCGAAAGGTCGGCCCAGCAGAGGGTCGCTTCCGGATTCCGGACGGACCATAAAGAACTGACCGGGAGTAATCGCCTGAGCCAGTTGCGACTGCCGAAGACGAACCGCCCAGGTATCCCGAGCAAGCTGCCGAACACCTTCGACGGTCGTCTGGTACTGTTGAGCGTGCGGCATCATGCCGGAAAGACAACTGGATTCGTCGGACATAGCAATGCGAAATCATGAGACAGGGGAAGTGGTCGAAGCTCCGAGCATACTGATCCGCTGAGCAACTTTCCATACAGTCAGGGCAGTGCTGTCAGACCATCGGCGTCGCGCGCTGCACTAACTGTAACGGCAATCCCCAGGGATCTCGCAGCATGGCAAAGGTATCATCGCCCAATTGATGAACGTCGGCCACAAGAGTTGCACCAGCAACCAAAAGGCGCGAGGTGTCGCCAGGAATATCGTTGGATACAAAAGCCAGGTGCAATTGACCGGGGTTCATTTCACGATAGTCAGGCAATGGTGCGTCGGGGTTACCGTATATTTCGATCATCACGGTGCCACTGTCGTCTGTAATGAAATGGGCATGCGGAGAACCGGTGGCACGGCGCAGCACTTTCATTCCAAGGTGCTCCACGTACCAACGTGCCATCAGCACAGGTTCTTCGACGTTAAAGGCTGTGTGCTCAATCTTCATGGGTTCATTTCCAATCCAAACCAAATGACAACAGAGCTCCGCGACATCGGAAAATAATGCCACTGCAGCAGGCAAGGGACAATGAACGCTAATCGATGAGGAATTCTGAACGAGTCCAGCGAACTTTTTGCCTGAAATATTTCGTGATCGTTTATCGTGTGTCGGTGCCGGGACGCTGACGGTCGCTGGCGTAGCACCCCTCCCCCATGATAGTCGAATTCCCGGACAGCGTGAACAGTGGCAAAGGAATCCGCAACCGCCCAGCAGTCTCTTCGCGTTTGAGTATGAAGCAATATTTTTTACCGAACCG
>Ga0315315_10000043_pt1 | contig 94067 bp, 80 predicted proteins | sample M140m3416metaG_FD_203699 | JGI IMG/M metagenome (GOLD analysis project Ga0315315, IMG submission 203699) | Ammonia-oxidizing marine archaeal communities from Monterey Bay, California, United States - M1 40m 3416 | ecosystem: Environmental > Aquatic > Marine > Intertidal zone | place: USA...
AATCAATTATCTAAGCAACACTCATGCTTTATAACTTACACTTCACCTGAAGTACATAAGATACTTAAACAAGGATTTGTAGATTCTCCTATGTTTTCAGGAAGAATAAAAGGTTTAGGTCCAAGATACTGCCCTTCAATTGAAGATAAAATAGTGCGATTTTCAAATAAGGAAAGACACCAGTTATTTATTGAGCCAGAAGGAAGAGATACTATAGAAATCTATTTAAACGGATTCTCAACATCATTACCAGAAGAAATTCAGCTGCAAGCTTTGCGCAAGATTAAAGGTCTTGAAAAAGTTAAAATGTTTAGGGCCGGATACGCAATTGAGTATGATTATTTTCCACCAACTCAATTAAAACATACTTTAGAAACAAAATTAGTCAATAACCTATTCTTTTGCGGGCAAATAAATGGAACAACTGGCTATGAAGAAGCTGCAGCGCAAGGACTAATGGCAGGAATAAATGCACATCAAAATACTCATAATAAAAATAAATTCATACTAGGCAGATCAGATGCATATATAGGAGTATTGATAGATGATCTTATAACAAAAGGAACAGATGAGCCCTACAGAATGTTTACCTCAAGAGCTGAATTTAGATTACTATTAAGGCAAGACAACGCTGATATTAGACTAACTCAGAAAGGATATGAATTAGGGCTTGCAAGTGAAGAAAGACTAATACTCCTGCAATCAAAGAAAAGAGAAACTGAAAAGTTAATAAAATTTTTAGAGAAACAGAGTATTGATCCGAATGACATAAATCCTGTGCTAGAAAACAAAGGAAGCTCAATTCTAACACAAAAGGTAAAAATAAAATCCATACTCTCTAGGCCACATATTACGACTCAAGATTTATTAGTCTGCAAAGAACTTTCCAAATTTTTAGAAAATGAAAAAATTTCAATTGAGTCAATAGAACAGGCAGAGATTGAAATAAAATATGGTGGATATTTAAATAAAGAAAAGCAGTCGGCTGAAAAACTAAGGAAACTTGAAAACATACAAATTGTTGAGGGATTTGAATTTGATAAACTTCATTCAATTTCAACTGAAGGGCGTGAAAAATTAAAGGCTATAAAACCAAAAACAATTGGTCAAGCATCACGAATAAGCGGGGTTTCCCCATCAGATATAAATATATTATTAATATACTTAGGGAGATGATTATACTAGAAAAATGCCCAGTCTGCAGCGGCAATAGTTTTGACAGAATATTAGAGTGCAATGACTTTACAACTTCTAAAGAAAACTTTACAATTGTTTCATGTGGAACATGCACATTTACCCTTACAAACCCCAGGCCTATAAACAAAAACTTAGCTAAATACTACAAGTCAGACATGTATATTTCCCACACAAACAATTCTAAAGGCTTATTTAATTGGCTCTACCAAAACATAAGAAAATATTCCATTTTGACAAAAGTTGCATTGCTTAAAGGTATAAAAAAAGAAGGAGATCATTTAGATATTGGATGCGGAACAGGTGAGTTTTTAAATGCTTGCAAAAATGCCGGATACACAGTAAAGGGTATCGAGCCATCAAAAATAGCAAGAACTCAAGCTATAAAAAATTACAATCTTTCAGTTAGTGAAGACACTGAATTAAATCAGTTTAGAGCAGAAGAATTTGACAGCATAACCATGTGGCATGTACTTGAGCACATCCCAAAATTAAATGAAACAATTGCCCAAATACACAAAATACTCAAGCCAAAAGGGAAAATTATAGTCGCTGTACCAAACTATAAAAGCTGGGATGCGAGCTACTACAAAGAATTCTGGGCTGCATGGGATGTTCCAATTCACTTATGGCATTTTTCAAAATCTACAATTGAAAAAATTTTCAAAAATCATGAATTTATTTTGAAAAAAACGAAGCCAATGATATTTGATTCTTTCTATGTCTCTTTATTAAGTGAAGAATTTAAAACAGGAAAGAAGAAATTTATTAATGGATTTATAATTGGATTTATATCTAATTTAGCTGCTATTATTTCGAAAAGAGGACATTCAAGCACAATTTATGTCTTTGAAAAGAAAAATTAAGCATTTAAATCGTTTCTAAGCAAACAACACCTATTCGTAAGGTGTTAATACATTTTTTTAAAAATCTTTGAAATTTTATTAAATTCATTAATATTTTGATTATCAATAGATTAAGTAAAAATTAAAGGCTTTATATAAAAAATTGTATTTTTGTATAATGAAGATAAAACTAACAATACTATTTGTATCCATCTCAATAATTGGTTTTTCACAATGTTTTGCTCCAAGCATACTTTTTACCTCTAATATTAATTATTACAACACAGAAGTAAATTGGAATTCAGTAAACGGCATTAACCATTATAAAATTAGATATAAAATTATTGGTTCTACTAGCTGGTCATACAAAAACAATATCGACCCCATTCTAAACCAAAAATTAATTACAAATTTAAATCCATTAAGTCATTACATCTGGCAAATTAGAAGTCATTGCGATACTATAAATAGCAATACTTCAAATTGGTCAGTTACAGACACATTTTATACAAACACTAACCTTTACCCAACAACAAACACACTGACAACAACTAATATCAACTATAATAATGCTATTGCAAACTGGACCCCCATAAGCAACGTAAATAGATATAAAATAAGATACCAACAAATCGGAACGAGCAGCTGGTCAAATTCAGGGCCAATATACAACCCAAATTCAAGCTTTACAATACCGCTATTACAACAAAACACTACTTACGAATGGCAAGTAATGTGTTATTATGATACAACTAATTTATTAGCTTCTTTGTGGTCAATTTCTGACACATTTACAACACCCTCATTTGTAGCTGCGCCATTTAATCCTGTAGTAATAAATACACTTTCAAACACGCAATGTAATACGCCATCTGAACTAACGTTAATTATAAGTCAAGAGGCTGATGAGCCTGACATAGGTACAAGTATTATTACTTCAGACGGAGGTATTTTTGATATCTCCTCGATTAACTCAGGAGACTCAGTAGGGTTTGCAATAATGACGACTAGCACTCAGAGTATTACCGCGACACTAAATGCAGGAATAATTGCAGGACAGAATTATGCTATTATAAATTCATATGATAGTGCTGGGGCTTTGATTGGGTTCTTCTCAATTGAGAATGATAATGGAGGAGTAAAAGTCAGTTCAACAACTCCAAATGATGGAAATAATTATACAAGTGGTTTTATAAGTGAAATTCACTTCACAAATCTATTTGTTAATCCAAATATAGATGGACCTCTTTATTTTTATGCAAATATTAACTCTGAACTAAACGATCAGTTTAATGATATTGATACAGTTCAAATATGGTGCAATTCAACTAGCATTTCAGAAAACAGTATTGAAAAAAATCTTATTGGCATATATGATATTTTTGGAAACGAAATTCATGAAACAGGAAAGAAGGTTCTATTTTACAAATACACAGACGGGACAATAGAAAAAAAGCTATTGCTGAAATAATAGTGACCTAGGGAGGATTCGAACCCCCAACCCTCAGAGCCGAAATCTGATATTCTATCCAGTTGAACTACTAGGCCTTTTGACAAAAATAGTATAAATTTTAATGTCACAATTTTTTATGCTTTAATAAGTTATCTGGTAGTAAAGTATTATTATTGTGTTTGATTATGAAAAAACTTCTTTTGCTTTTATTGCCCTTATTTATAAATGGACAGGATGTTGGGATTGGCCAATGGAAAGATTATTTATCTTATAATTCTGCTAGCTATATATGTGAGGCAAAAGAAAAAATTTACTGCGTTGCAAACGGAGGTCTTTATTATGTAAACACCTCTGATGGAACCATTAATAGGCTTTCAAAAATTACAGGATTATCAGATATAGGAGTAAAACTAGTTGCTTACTCAAAAGAATTAGATATTACAATTATTACTTATGAGAACTGTAATATTGATCTTATAAAAAATAATCATGTCATCAATATTTCTGACATAAAAAGAAAGGAAATTATTGGTAAAAAAGTGATAAATAACATTACAGTAAATAATGATATTGCTTATCTCTCTTGCTCATTTGGATTAGTACTTATTGACTTGGAAAAGAAAGAAATACGGGATACTTACAATATAGGAAATGACAGTATAATGTTTGAGGTAAATGGGTGTGCTATTTACGGCGACTCCATAATTACTGCAACATCAGAAGGTATGTTTTTTGCAAATATTAATTCCGGAGCCTTAGCCGATTACAATAATTGGTTCATGCTTAGTGGGTATTTAAATGAAGAAACATATGATAATGTAATTATTGCTAATAACTTTATTCAGGGGGACTTTTACAATGAGCTAATTAGCATAAGCTATAACTCAAATTCACTAATCAGAAGTAAATTTGATAGAATTGCTATAAATGAAGATAACGGAACTTATAATGAGATCATTCATCCTAAATTTGAAAACATAAAATATGCTTGGAATGATAATCAAGATAATATATGGGTAGCTGATTCAATTAATGGTTTGCTAAAGTTCACAAATTTTGAATATCAAGAAAGCTATATCCCAAATGGGCCAGTTAGAAATCAAATATATAGTTTAGAATTTTTTGAAAACACATTATATCAATGCCATGGAGGGCACCTTAACTTCAGTTCAAGCGGAAAAATATATGATGGTATATCAAAGAAAAATACTTATGATGAATGGGTAAATTATAATAGTGAAACTCTTGGTGGTTCTGTAGATGTATTAGAAGTTGCAGTAAGAGATGGAATAGAGTATTTTGCTTCATGGAGAGATGGCCTTTCAGAAGTTAAGAATGGAGAGTTAATTATTAAGTACGGCTTTACTAATACAGATAGTGTGTTAGAAACAGTATATAATTCAACAAATCAAATACAAATTTCAGATATCAAATTTGATAGCTATGGAAACTTATGGGGATTAAGCTCAAGAACAAATAATCCCGTTTTTGTTAAAAAAACTAATGGGGAATGGCGTTCATTTAACATGAATCAAAACCCAACAGCACTATACTTTGATGATTTATTAATTGACTCCTATAACCAAAAATGGGGAGTAATAGCAAGAGGGGGTGGGTTATTCGTTTATAGTGACAATAACACTATTGATGACCCATCTGATGATCAATACAAAATACTTAACATGAATTTAGGTAACGGCAACCTTCCATCAGTATATACTTATTGTTTAGAAGAAGATAGGGATAATAAAATATGGGTAGGAACTGATAATGGTGTAACCGTTTTTTATGACCCCGGCGCAGTGTTTTCTGGTTATAGTTTTGATGCACAACAAATTCTTATTACGGAAGGGGATTATGGGCAATACCTCTTAAGTGAAGAAAGAATAAAATGTATAACAATTGATGGCGCAAATAGGAAATGGATAGGAACAGAAAAATCAGGAGTATTTTTATTATCAGAAGATGGGACCGAAGAAATATTACATTTTACAAAAAATAACAGTCCTTTGTTTTCAGACAATATAGTTGATATTGTAATAAACCCAGAAAATGGGGAAGTATTTATAGGGACAGAAAATGGCTTGATTTCTTACCGCTCAAATTCAACAGTGGGTGTTGCTACTCAAAATCTCACTAAAGTTTTTCCTAACCCCGTAAATGAGGCTTATAACGGGCCTATTGCAATTAGTGGTCTTGTTAGAGATGCCAATATTAAAATTACTGACATCGCAGGAAATTTAGTCTTTGAGACATACGCAAACGGTGGTCAAGCGATCTGGAATGGGAAGAATAAAAATGGTGAGCGATCTTCAACAGGAGTATATTTAGTTTTCAGCACTGATTTATATGGAGAACAAAAAATGATAAGTAAGATACTTTTTATACACTAATGAAATACAAAAGTAGAGCCATTACTCTGACCTATATTAAAAAAGGTGACAACTCAATAATTAGTAAAATCTTTACTGAAAAACATGGTCTTCAATCTTTTATTATTAAAGGTGTTAGAGCTAAAAAAGCAAAGAAAAAACTTGGTCTTTTTCAACCCTTACAACTAGTTGATATTAATGCCAAACTTATTCATAAAAAAGGGCTACAGTATATAACTGAAATTACAATTATTGAAGCAATCTCTGCTAACAAAATAACCATGAGTAAAAAGTTCTTGGCTATATTTATTGCTGAGATATGCTCAAAAGTATTACAAGAAAACGAACAGAATTCAGGGCTTTTTAAATTTGTCTGGAAAATAAAACAAAAACTATATAACTCAAATACTATAGATGAAAATTTTGCACTTCTTTTCATGCTTAATTTATCAAATTATTTAGGCTTTTTTCCTTCAACTGAGAATATAAATGCTCCATTTTTTAATTTAGAAAGTGGGGAATTTTCTAAAGATATGGTTAATTTAGAGAACTATCTAACTGAAGAAAAAACAACAATACTTAAACATTTATTGCTAGGAAAAAAAATTAATATCTCTCATGAATTAAAATCAGAATTACTAAAAGATATCATGCAATATTTTAGACATCATCATTATAATCTTAGCAACATTACATCTCATTTAATAATAGAATCATTGCGGAAATGAAGCAACTAATTCTTATAAGCTTGCTACTAATCTGCAAATTGGTTTTTAGTCAAAACATTGAGGTTTTTGACAGAATATTAGCAATTCCTATAGAAAATGTGAATGTTAAAAGTAACGAAAAAGGTGTAATAACAAATAGTAAAGGACTATGTGATATCAGTAAGTTTAATAAAAATGACACGCTAATAGTCTCTCACATAGGATATCATCAAATACAAATTATTAAAGGTAATATTAATAGTAAAATATTTTTAGAGCCTAGAATTAAAATACTACCTACTATAAATTTTGAATTAGATAAGGAAGTTCTTGTAAATCAAAATGATCCTGTTTATGAAACTAAAGCGGGTAATACAAAAATTGCAAGTAAAACAACAGCAGAAAAAATAGAAGAGAATTCATCCATAACTATTCAAGAAAGTCAAAGCGGTGGTGGCAGTCCAAATTATAGAGGGATGGAAGCTAATAGGCTTTTACTAGTTGTTGATGGAACCCCTTTAAATAATACAATTTACAGAAGTGGGCATCTTCAAAGTTCGTCCACAATAAATCCTTACTTTTTAGGCAGCATTTATCTAGTTTCTGGGCCGGCATCAGTTGCTTATGGAAATGGAGCTATGGGGGGCGCTTTACTTTTTAATACCTACACAAATACTAGTGTCAATGAAAATAAATTTTACTTAAACCAACAATTTGAAAGTGCAACTAATGGTGTTTTATTAAATTTCTTATCTCAATATCATCATAAAAAACTAGCGTTTACTTCTGGATTTTCTGTAAAATCTTTAAAAAATCTAAAGATGGGAGAAAATCGAATTCATGGATATTTACATTGGGGAAAAGAAGAAATAGTAACTAATGGAAATGAGCAATTATTTACTTCATATCAGCAGGCTGATTTTATGCATAAAACTTTCTATAATATTAATAAAAACAGCAGTATTCTTTTAAATAGTCAATATGCCACATCATCCAACATAAATCGCTTTGACAAACTCAATGACATAAAAGAAGGAGTGGCTAAATATAGTGATTGGTATTACGGTCCGCAAAGGAGATTCTTACAAAGTATAAAATATTCTAATTTTAAAGAAACTATATTGTTTCAAAAAATAAACACCAAACTAGCATTTCAAGATGTTAGTGAATCTCGCCACAAAAGCAAAAAAAGTGAAAATCAACTTTCAAATAGATATGAAAATGTTAAAGTTTATGATATTTCTTTTGACTTTTTTAAATCAATAAAATCTTTAAGTATCAGTTATGGATTTGGGAATAGAGCTCAAAAAGTAAACTCCAAAGCTGATATAACTAATAATAGTACAACAAGTCATAATAGCACGCGTTACCCTGATGGAGGTAGTAGTGTAAATGATTTTTTTAGCTACACCCAGGCAAAAATCCCATTACATAAAAATTTAAAATTAATAATAGGAGCAAGGTATAACCAAAATAATCTAACTAGTATATTTAATGATACCACTACCTTCAATTTTCCTTATACGCAACTTCAAAATAATAATTCATCACTAGTAAAATCGGCAAGTATAGAATATAGTTTGAACACTAATACACTGTTTATAACCTCTTACTATGGTGGATTCCGAAATCCTAATATTGATGATATCGGCAAAGTATTTTCAAAAAATGATAATTATGTTGTAATTCCAAACGACAAATTAGAAGCAGAATATTCTGATAATTATGAAATGACAATTAAATGTTTCAAAGGAAAAATTAAAACTAATATGTCAGTATTCTTTACCAATATTAATAATGCTATTAGACGTGAGTTTTCAACTTTTAACAGTAAAGATAGCATGATATATGATGGTGAAATGATGAGGATCCAAATGAATAAAAATATTGAGTCAGCAAATATTTACGGTATTAACATCAATGCCATATATGAATACAATAAGAGTCTATATTTAAGCACAAACTTTAATTATCTAAAAGGAAGTACAGTGAAAAACCAACCCCTTTCTCACATCCCACCTGCCAATGGGAAACTTTCAATAAAATATACCATTAAGAAACAGGAGTTTGAATTTTATGCAAAATATAATGCGGCTAAAAAATCAAATGAATATGATGATGCTGGAGTAGATAACTTGGAAGAGGCAACAATTGATGGAACGCCAATGTGGTACACTTTGAACCTAAATTACAGTAATAAATTAGAGCATGATATTATTATAAGCTGTGGAGTGCAAAACATTGCAGATCTTCATTATAAAACCTTTAGCTCTGGAATTAGTGCAAGCGGCAGGAATTTTATTTTAGGATTGCAAACTAATTTTTAATATCTTGTAATCCTAAGAGTCTAACATAATAATGTCTAATAAACATCTATTTATAACAGACAATCAATAACTATCCTTATCTTTGCGCTTTATAAATTTCAAAATGAAAAATCTTAACATTTTACTAGCGCTACTTTTTATTAGTTTGGCTTCCACAGCACAAATATGGGAGGAGAACCTACTAAAAACAAATGCCAATCCTACTTCTGCTGAAAAATTTGAAGCTTTTGAAAACTATCGTAAATCCGTGCCTTATAGTAAAGGTAATGGATACAAACCTTATGCTCGTGAAATGGATTTTATAAACGAGAGAACTGCAGGAGAAACCGCATTCAATCCAAATGCATTATTTATAGAATGGAAAAAGGAAAAAGAAAAATACAGTAATACAAAATCAAGTGCTGGGGGTAATTGGATTTCTAAAGGCCCTATAAATACTCCAATAATTTTATCTAACAATAAAAAAAGAGGCAATGGTCGGGTAAATTGTATTGCTTTTGATCCTATTGATGAAGATATTATATGGATTGGATCTCCAGCAGGTGGGCTTTGGAAATCAATTGACGGAGGAAGTAATTGGACAACAAATACTGATAATCTACCTGTTCTTGGAGTTTCTCATATTGCTATTGACCCTGACAACAATCAAATAATGTACATAGTTACTGGTGATGCAAATGCAACTGACACATATAGTATAGGAATTCTTAAATCAATTGATGGGGGCTTAACTTGGAATACTACGGGATTAAGCTACACTATTGAGCAAGAAAAAACAGTAAATAAAGTTCTTATAAACCCTAATCATACTGATAGTTTAATTGCAGCTACCAACTCTAATCTTATGATAAGTTCAGATGGAGGAACTAGTTGGGTAACTACTGGTATTATTGGCAGATGGAGAGACATTGAATACAAACCAAATAATCGTAATGTTATATATGCAGCTAAACAATCAAGCGGGGGGAGCAATGTCTATCGGACTATTGATGGTGGGGCTAATTGGAGTGTTATTAATAATGGGGTTTCATCAAATGGAAAACACAGGCCTTTAATTGCTGTAACTCCTGATAATCCTGAAGTTATTTACGCTCTTTATTCTGCTTCTGATTATAGCTTTCATGGGTTGTATAAATCTTCTGATGCTGGTGATACTTGGGTGCTACAATCTGATTCTCCTAATATTTTAGCTTGGGAAACTGACGGAACAGGCTCTGGTGGGCAATCTTGGTACGATTTAAGTTTAGGTGTTGCAACAAATAATGAAAATTTAGTTTATGTAGGAGGGGTAAATATCTGGCGATCTGATGATAGTGGTGCAAATTGGGATATAGATGCAAGTAGTGGAAATGGAGCCAACTATTCTTATATGCATGTGGATCAACACGCTTTTGAGTTCAATCCTCATACTCATGTGGCTTATGCTGGAAATGACGGTGGTTTTTACAAATATATGGACAACCTTAATAAGTGGGTAGACATTTCAGATGGGTTAGAAATCTCTCAATTCTATAATTTAGGACTTTCAAAATCAAACCCCAACAGAGTAGTAGCTGGGGCACAGGATAATGGCACTGAAATGCTAACAGGCTCTACTTGGGATGCAATTATGGGTGGGGATGGTATGGAGTGTGCAATAGATCATTATGACGAGGATATTATATATGCTGAATATCAATATGGCGGGTTAAGAAAGTCATATAATGGAGGGAATTCATGGGACAATATTAAACCTGTAAATTATGAGGGGGGGTGGAATACTCCATATGAAATGCATCAAATAAATAATAATTTAATAGTAGTAGGATATGATGAGGTTTACAGGTCTACTACCGGCGGAGCTATCTGGGACTCCGTTTCTTTTAATGTAAGTAATGGGGCCGCAATTCGTTCAATTGCTTTAGCGCCCTCTGATGAGAATTATATTTATGCAGCTACTTATAGCAAAATAAAAGTTACTAAAGATGCTGGTCAGTCTTGGACCTATATAAAGCCTGGGCTACCAAATTATAATATTACTGATGTAGCGGTTTCAACTACAAATCCAGATAGAGTATGGGTAACTTTATCCGATTACAATAATATACATAAAGTGTACGAATCTGTTGATGCGGGAGATAACTGGTCAAATATCTCAGGAAGTAATTTACCCGCTCTACCCGTTAATTGTATTGTTTATCAAGGTGGTGCTAATGATGACCTCTATATAGGTACTGATATTGGGGTTTATTACAAAGACAATACCATGCCTGATTGGATACCTTTTAATAATGGTTTGCCAAATGTTATTGTAAAGGAGTTGGAAATACATTATAATGAAGGAACTATCAGTGCTGCAACTTATGGTAGGGGGGTTTGGGAAAGTGATTTAAACACACTAAGTACTGTAAATTCAATTTATGTTAATGAGCCTAATTTTTCAATCTACCCTAACCCTGCTGATAATAAAATAACAATTCATACTAATGAAAATAACTTTTTAATTAACATCTATTCTATCACGGGAAAAACTGTTATTTCTACAAAGTCAACCTCTGTTAACACTGCTAGTTTAGCAAAGGGGTATTATGTTGTTGAATTAAAATGCGAGTCAGGAAATAAAAGAAAAAAACTTGTTATAAAATAGCTTCTAACTCTTTTATATAACTTCTTTTTCTACTTTGAGGTGCGAAAATTAAGCCAACATTTACTACTATTTTATCATTAATAAAATAGGTTTTAATTAGAAAGGGGCCTCCCATAAAACCGTGTTCTAACTTCCAAAGCCCCCTATAAATATTATCATTATAATAAGGTGGGTAGCTGGGCTCAATTTTCACAAAACTACCTTTTCTGTCGCCTTTTAGGTATTTCGCAAAAATAATATCCGTTTTTTGCAAAACCTCTGCCTGCAAATTAGTGGTCTTTGGTATAAATGAAAAAGTTAAAATATTCTTTATTTCTTCTTTTTTTGGAGGATTAAATGTAGCCCAAAATATAGAATCAGAATTAGAAATTACTTCATATTCCATAGGGATAATAACTTCTATTCCAAAATGATTAAAAATTTCTTTTTCAGCATTTTTTTGCGATAATTTATCTAAATTATTTCTTATGATTTTAGATTCAATCAAGCTGAATATAGAAACTAATTTAGTAAGTTCTTTAAGTAATTGATCTCTATTTTTATCCCAATTTAATTGAGCAACAAACTGTCCTTTAGCCCACTTGTCTTTTTGGCTTGAACGGCGAGCACCTTCAGCAATAATTACAATATTTTTATGAGTTTTTAAAATTGACTTAAACTCACTTTGATTAACATGTACAACTCTAAACACACTTTCATTCTGATTTATGCCCACTACGGTTTGACCAAAAGTTGCATAAGCTATACTATCAAGGCCACTCTCCCATAAAACATCAGCAACAACAAAAACCACTTCTGAACTTGATCCTGTTGAAGATGGTAATCCTTGAGTTCCATCACCACAAGAAAGGGTGAAGAGTGTAAGTATGACAAAATATCTCATTAAATTGATGGTAAAAGAATTTTTGTGCCAGGCTTAAGTTTATCGCTTTCCAAATTGTTTAGAGATTTGATCTTCCAAACACTTACACCATTATGCTTTTTAGCAATTCCCCAAAGCGTATCGCCTTTTTGCACAATATATTCATTTTTTGCGGTTTTTTGCGTTTTTTCTTGTGTTTTTTGATTGTTTTTTACATAAATCACTAATTTATCACCAATATCAAGATTTGTTGTTTTTAAATTATTCCATTCTTTCAACTCAAAAACACGCACGTTATGTTCTTTAGCAATTCTACCTAAATAATCCCCATTACGAACCCTATAAACTATTCTTTCTTCATCAATAAGGATTTCTTTATTATCAATGGCATCAATAATAGCATAGTTTGTTTTTTCATTAAATCTAAAATCATTTGCAGCATATTTAGGCAATACAACTACGGCTCCTTTAGGAAAAATATCCATTTTATATGCAGGGTTTAAATACAGAATTGTTTCTTTATTTACGCAAATCATCTCAGACAAGACTTTTATATCAACTTGTTTTTTAAGCGACAGTGTGTCTGTTAGTCCTACCTCAATTTTTGATCCTTGTGGTTTAATGTCATGTTCTTTTGCGTAATTCATAGCATAATTTACAGCAATAAATGTAGGGATGTAGTTTCTTGTTTCACTTCTTAAATGAGGATGTAAAACCCAAAAGTCATTACTTCCAACACTGTTAATTTTCTTTTGAAGATAGCCAGGACCGCCATTATAAGCGGCCAAAACCAAATTCCAATCACCAAATGTATCATATAATTTTTCAAAATAAATACAAGCTGCTTCAGTTGATTTATAAGGGTCTTGTCTTTCATCCATATAGGAAGTAACATTTAGTCCATATTGCTTGCCTGTTAAATACATAAATTGCCAAAGACCAGTTGCGCCAGATTTTGATTTTGCTTTAGGGTTCAATGCAGACTCTACAATTGCTAAATATTTAAACTCTAAAGGAAGTTTATACTTGTCCAGTTGTTCTTCAAACAAAGGAAAATACAAATTCTTTAAATCTTGCATTCTTGAAATTAAAGCTTTATTTCTACCAATATAATTTTCAATAAAAGGGTGCACCTTTTCATTATAAGCTAAATCCATAGGTGAATTTTCGTCTAAAACTCTTAATCTTTCATCAAAAATATTTAATACTTTCTCAGCTTTTAAAATAATCTTTTTCTCTAGTAAAAAAGAATCTGATATCAAAGCAGTATCAGGTGTAAGGGCATGTAAAGTATCCTCAGAAAAAGCAGATAGGCTAATAATTACACAAAAAATAATAAAAAAATTTCTCATAAATACAAATTTGATAATATTACTGTCAAAATTTGCATTCATAGCTATTCAATTATTAACGCCAGTTTGTTAACGAATATTATTACTTTTGCATGATTAAAGATTTATTATCTTTGTCCTATTATGACTCAAAATAAAAAATATCCTCAAGGTCCTTTATTAAGTAATATTAATAGCCCTGCTGACTTAAGAAAACTAGAAAAATCTCAGTTGCAACAAATTAGCAATGAAGTAAGGCAATACATTGTTGATATTGTATCTGAAAAAGGAGGGCATTTTGGGGCAAGCTTAGGGGTTGTCGAGCTTACTGTAGCTCTTCATTATGTTTTTAATACCCCTTACGATCAACTTGTATGGGATGTTGGTCACCAGGCTTACGGACATAAAATTTTAACTGGAAGGAAAGAGCAATTTCCTACAAATCGGATAAAGGGAGGACTTAGTGGGTTCCCAAAAAGATCAGAAAGTGTGTATGATACTTTTGGGGTTGGTCATTCTTCAACTTCAATTTCAGCTGCACTTGGTATGGCTATTGCATCTGAAAGTAGGGGGGAGAAAAACAAACAACATGTTGCTGTAATAGGTGATGGCTCAATGACAGCTGGCATGGCATTTGAGGCGCTTAATCATGCGGGAGCTGAGAATTCAAATTTATTAGTAATTTTAAATGACAACTGCATGTCAATTGATCCTGCAGTAGGAGCTTTAAAAGAATATTTAACTGATATTTCTACATCTAAAACTTACAATAAAGCTAGGAATAGAATTTGGAAGATTCTTGGAAAAATTAGTCAGTTCGGACCAAATGCCCAGGCTATAGCTAAAAAAGTGGAGGGAGCTGTCAAAACCACATTACTTGGAGAAAGCAATTATTTTGAATCCTTAAATTTCAGGTATTTTGGACCAATAGATGGTCATGATGCAGGGCACGTTGCTGAAGTTTTGAAAGATTTAAAAGATATTCCTGGTCCTAAGATTTTACATTGTTTAACAGTAAAAGGCAAAGGATTTACCCCTGCTGAAAAAGGCAATACAACTACGTGGCATGCTCCTGGAGTTTTTGATAAAAAAACAGGGGAGATTATTAAACCAAAAAAGAAAAAAACTCCTCCAAAATATCAAGATGTTTTTGGAGAAACAATAATAGAGCTAGCAAAACAAAATAAGGATATTGTAGGGGTTAGTCCTGCAATGCTTAGCGGAAGTTCCCTTACAAAAATGATGCATCAAATGCCTAAAAGAACTTTTGATGTTGGTATTGCAGAGCAACATGCTGTCACTTTTTCTGCAGGAATGGCAACGCAAGGCAAACTGCCTTTTTGTAATATCTATTCTACTTTCATGCAAAGAGCATATGATCAAGTAATACACGATGTTGCTTTACAAAATTTAAATGTAGTATTTTGCTTAGATAGAGGAGGGGTAGTTGGTGCTGATGGGGCAACTCATCATGGGGTATATGATATAGCATTTTTCAGATGCATCCCAAATATGATCGTTTCAGCGCCTATGAATGAAGGGGAATTAAGAAACTTAATGTATACTGCTCAACTTTCAAATAAAGGACCATTTTCAATAAGATACCCGAGGGGAAATGGGGTGATGTTAGATTGGAAAACACCATTTAAAAAAATTAAAATAGGGGAAGGTAGAATAATAAAAAAGGGAGAGGATATAGCAATTTTATCACTAGGTCATCCTGGAAATTTTGTAGTAAGTGCACAAGAAAAATTTGAAAAAGAAGGTTTAAGTATTGCGCATTATGATATGCGTTTCGCAAAGCCTTTAGATGAAAAACTTCTTCATAAAATTTTCACAAAATTTAATACAATTATCACTATTGAAGATGGTTGTTTACAGGGAGGTTTTGGATCAGCAGTACTAGAGTTTATGGCTAATAATGATTATAAATCAACTGTCAAAAGGCTGGGAATTCCTGATGAATTTGTACATCATGGCACTCAAGAGGAATTGCACAAAGAATACTTATACGATACACCAGCAATCGTAAAAACCGTACATGAAATTCTTGCAAAGAAATTAGTATCACAAGTAGGTTAATTCAGAAATTATAAAAAATCGCATGAAAGTTAAAGAGATTCTTAGTAAAGATGGTAAAGAGCAAAAAATAAGTGTTAAAGGGTGGGTAAGAACAAGAAGAGCTAGTAAAAATGTTGCTTTTATTGCATTAAATGATGGGTCAACTATAAATAATATTCAAATAGTTGTTGAGGGAGATTCTTTTGATGAAGAATTGATAAAAAAGATAACTACTGGCTCTTGCATAAGTGTAGATGGAAAGTTAGTTAAGTCAAAAGGTAGCGGACAAAATCTAGAAATATTAGCAGATAAGCTAGAGCTTTTAGGTGCAGCAGATGCTTTAGAATATCCATTGCAACCAAAAAAACACAGCTTAGAATTTTTAAGAGAGAAAGCTCATTTAAGATTCAGAACTAATACTTTTTCTGCAATTTTCAGATTGCGCCATGCTTTAACTTTTGCAGTTCATAAATTCTTTAATGACAAGGGTTTTCTAAACCTTCACACTCCTATAATTACTAGTGCTGATGCGGAGGGAGCTGGAGAAATTTTCCAAGTAACTAATCTTGATTTAGAAAACTTGCCAAGAACTTCTGATGGAAAAATTGATTTTGAATCTGACTTTTTTGGAAACAAAACCAACTTAACAGTTTCAGGTCAACTAGAAGCAGAATTAGGTGCTTTAGCATTAGGTCAAGTCTATACTTTTGGGCCAACTTTTAGGGCTGAAAACTCAAATACTTCTAGGCATTTATCAGAGTTTTGGATGATAGAGCCAGAAGTAGCCTTTGCTGATTTAGAAACTAACATGAGCTTAGCTGAAGATTTTTTAAAATATTGCATCCAATATTGCATTACTCATAATGCTGATGATTTACAATTCTTAGATAAAAGAATGAGAGATGAAGAAAGTAATTTAAAGAAAGATGAACGGTCTCAAATGGGGCTATTAGAGAGGCTACAATTTGTATTAGAAAATGATTTTGTTCGTTTAACTTATCGTGAAGCTATTGATGTTTTACGAAACTCTAAGCCTAATAAAAAGAAAAAATTTAAATATCTAATTGATGGATTTGGCGCTGATTTACAATCAGAACACGAAAGGTACTTAGTTGAGAAAAAATATAAAAAACCTGTTATTATTACAGATTATCCGAAGGGTATTAAAGCTTTTTACATGCGCATTAATGAAGATAATGAAACTGTAAGGGCAATGGATATCTTATTTCCAACAATAGGAGAAATAATTGGAGGGTCACAAAGAGAAGAAAGACTTGATAAACTCCAAGAAAGAATGAAGGAGATGGGTATTGATCAAAAAGAGTTATGGTGGTACTTAGAAACTCGTAAATACGGAACTTGCAAGCATGCTGGATTCGGTTTAGGTTTTGAAAGACTAATAATGTTTGTAACAGGAATGAAAAATATTAGAGATGTTATTCCTTTCCCTAGAACACCTCAAAATGCTGAATTTTAATGAGCAAACAAAGATTAGAGCAAAAACAGTATCAGAAGTTAAGTCCTCAACAAATTCAATTTTTAGCGCTTCTACAAATACCTATAGTTTCACTTGAAAAAAGGATAAAAGAGGAATTAGAGGAGAATCCTGCACTTGAAGAAGATGAAGAAAATCATGCCTATTTTTCATCGAAGAAAACAGACTTTTCACACTTCCAAATTGAAGATAGGTCTGAAAGTCTTAGTAATTATTTAGAAAAACAGCTACTTGGAATCGAACTATTAAAAGAAAATCTTTTTTTGGTAAAATACTTAATTAACAGCCTTGACTCAAATGGCTTCTTAAGCCGAGATTTATTTTCTATTAGTAGCGACTTATTAATAAGTGAAAATCTTCATGTTTCAGAAGAAAAGATGCTAAACGCTTTAAATATTCTACAAAACTTAGAGCCAATTGGGGTAGGCGCTAATAACCTTCAAGAATGTTTACTTATACAACTCAAAAAACTTTATCCTAAAAATAAATTAGCTATTAGAATTATTACTGAATTCTACTCTCAATTCAGCAATAAAAATTTTGAAAACATAATAAAAAATCTAGGTATTTCAGAAGAAGAATTAAAATCAACTTATTCATTGATTGAATCTTTAAATCCAATTCCTTCAAATGGATTCGCTAAAAATGAAGAAATAACTGAATATATTTACCCTGATTTTACCTTACTGGTAGTTAATAATCAATTAGAGCTTCAGCTGAACAAGAGTAATACTAAGCCTATAAAAATAAGTGCGTATTATTCAAACTTATTGAAAGAAACTACTGATAAAAATACAAAGGAATTTTTACAAAAAAAAGTAGAAAAGGCTTTATGGTTTAAAGAAGCGCTAATTAAAAGAGAGGAGACATTAAAAAAAGTAATGCTCGCCATTATTTCATTACAAGAAAATTATCTTTTAAGTGGTGTGGAGAGTGATTTAAAACCTATGAAACTTGCTGATATTGCTAATATTGTAAATATGGATATCTCAACAATATCAAGAGTAAGTAACTCAAAGTATGTAGAAACACATTTTAGAACTTTTAAGCTAAAAGAACTGTTTTCTGAAGCATATAAAAAAGATGATGGGCAATTGATTTCTACGAATGAAATCAAGAATCATTTAAAAGAAATCATTCTAAATGAAGATAAGAAGAGGCCATATAATGACGAACAACTTGCTGAGCTATTAGGCAGAGATAATTATAGTATCGCCAGAAGAACTGTAGCAAAATACCGAGAGCAGCTAGGGATTGAAATAGCTAAATTGAGAAGAGAGTTATAATGAGATTATCAAAATTTATCTCTATAATTCTGCACCCAATATTTATGCCAATTTTAGCTTTTTATTTAAGTTTGAAGCAAGTCCCTTCAATTGGTCTTGCTTTTACTAATAATCAAAATTATATTTATTTAGTTTTGTTTATTAGTACAGTTATACTTCCATTAATTAGTATATTTTTTCTTATTAAAATTGGCAAAGTTTCTTCAATAGAAATAAGTAATCATAAAGAGCGTTCTGTCCCGCTTTTCAAGACAGCTCTTTTCATGGGAATAGGTTATTATATATTGGAAAATACACTTGTCCGTGCTCCCATTATAAAGGCTGAATTAATAGGTGCTATTTCAATAATTTTAACGGCTTCAATAATTTCTAAATATTGGAAGATAAGCCTACATTTATTAGGAATTGGGGGAGTAGTTGGTGTGCTCATTGCTCTTGAGGTTATATATGGAAATTTACAACACCTAATAATCATATTTACGATCCTTTCTGTAATTTTAGCAATGGCAAGAATTAAAGAAAAAGCACATAATTACCCACAATTATATATTGGGTTTTTTGGGGGGTTAAGTATTGAATTGTTAATACTATTAATCTTTTAATATCACCTTCACAATTTCTATTTTTCTTTCACTAATAGCGCCTAAGCTATAAATTGAATTCTTAATATCATTAGGGTTATCGCTAGTATGTTCAGAAACCTTGCTCTCTCCTAAAGGAAGCTCAATAATAGAAAGTTGACCGTTATTGAGATATTTTGAAAGTAGAAAATTTTGATAAGTTGAAATGTAGTTAATTACACTTTTTATCCTTCTTTGTGATAGATTAATATTATACTCAAATTTGTAAAGCGGACTTGCAAAGCCTCTAATTTGTAATTCAACTTTTTTGTCACTATCTAACTCTAGCAACAACATGTCTAATAGGTCTATTAATCTATTGTAGTTGGATTTTAATTTCGCTTCAAAGAAATTATTCAAACTGTCATTTTGATTTCTATATTCATCTACCAACTTAAAATATGAAATATACGCATCTTTATAAGTTTTATTTGTTGTAGTTTTCATTGTGCAACAATCTGGCTCATCATTATGAAAATACAATTCTAGTGGCTCAAAATCAACCCAATTAAATTCGGTAGCAATAGTGTCAATTTCAATAATCTCAAAAGAGAAAATATCATTACAACAAAACTCATAACTTTCATATTTAGCACCCTTTCTGTTAGATGAAAAATAACCTGTATTTTCATTAAAGAATGTTAAATACATTTCATCTTCCTTAGTGTTGAATTGAATTGTGTTTTCGGGAAATTTCCATAGGTTAAATTTACCTTTTGAAGTATAAATATCAAAACCTCCCCTTCCTTTTTTTCTATTTGAAGAAAAATAAAGTTTCTCTTCAAAATGATTATAGAAAGGTGTAATTTCATCTGCGGAACTATTAATTCTAGAGCCCGCATTTATTGGGACGCCAAAGTTGCCATTTATATCAATTATACTTAGCCAAATGTCTAAACCACCAAATCCACCATCTCTATCAGAAACAAAATAAATGACATTTTGATTATTATGGGTTGTAATATGAGGTTGAATATTCTTATTTCCCGGTTTTTCTAGAGCCTCAATTTTTATAAATCTACCATTAACTAAACTTACTAGCTGACAAGAATTCTGAAGATCACAAATTGCAAAGACAATAATATCATCGTTTAAAAAACTTATATCACCTGTATCAAAAAGTTCAGAATTATATTTGGAATAGTTTCCTTTTCTCCATTTTTTACTCATTTTTTTTGTGAAGTAAATTGATGATTGATAACTCCCCTTATCTTGAATTGAAGTATAAAAAGCTAAAGTATCATTGATTTGAATAAAGTTAAGTTCCGCTCCAAAGGTATTTACATCTCCATCTAATAGTTCAATTTTAAAATCCTGTTGAGCAAGTAGATTAAGTGGTAAAACAAAAATAAAAAATAACTTTTTCATTATAAATATTTTGGACAAACTTTAATTTCATTTGATTTAACTGGTTTTAAAACACTCCATTGGTAAGCAATAGAAAACTCAAAACCACCCTTATAATCACTTGCACTATTAAGAGATGAAATATTTGTGTCATACGAAACCATAGCATCAAAATTATCAATCTTTACACCAATCTCAGAGATTATTGCATCATTTATTCGATTAAAAATTCCAGCTCTTAAAACAATTATTTCAGCGGATGAATTATTAAGTACATAGTTTAAAAAACTACCAGCTATCAACTCTCTAGACTCGCCTTGTTCTGAGTAATATATTGTTGGTTTAAATTGAAACTTTTTATTAAAATAATAAATTAATGAAGAGTGCAACTTAGAATTTATTGGGAGTTGAATGTTGTCGCTTCCTATCAAACTTTGATTAGGTTTATTTAAATGAAATAATGAAACTCCAGAAATCAAAGTTGAAGATATATTCAGTTCAACCTCATGCACAAAACCTATCGCAATATCAAAAAAATCTATATTATTATTTGGAATATTTTCAGTCTCATTAAAAACCAAGGATGAATAATCAATTGATCTTTGGTAGGTCCCCGTAAGAAATCCAAAAGATATATTATTACTACTATTAACCTTTATGTTGTGAGAAAGTGACAAGGTCAACCCATTAGTTTTAAAATGTGAATCTCCTGCTATATCATTTAACAATTGAAGGCCAAAAGAAAGGCTCTTAAAAATATTTTTTACATCCAATGAAATAGAAAATGTATTAAACGGTACAGTAACACTACCCCATTGCGATTTTCTTTGAGCTTGTATTTTATAGTCCCCATCTTGGTAACCAACTAGGGCAGGATTAATTAGTGCCTTAGTCTCATTGAACTGTGAAAAATGAACATCTTGAGCTAAACTATTATAAGGCAGAAAAAAAAACAATATGTAAACAAAACGAATCATCTTACAAGGGTAATATTTCCTTTGTAAAAAAGTGTTTTCTCTCCAATACAACTAATTTCTAAATAGAAATCAAATACTTGCGGTGGCAGCTTCTCGTTATTGAATGTTCCATCCCATTCATTAGTTTTTTGATCGTTAGAAAAATATACTTTTTGTCCAAATCTATTAAAAATTTCAAGCTTGAAATCTATAATTACGCCATCTATATCATTAATAAAATATTTATCGTTTACTCCATCATTATTAGGAGAAAAGGCTGTCGGTATTTTAATATTTTTATCATCACAAAAAACTTCTTCAACCGTAAACCAAATGGAATCTATTACCAAACATCCAAATTGATTAATAAGCTGGATTTTATTCCAGCCAGTTAAATCTGGTTCAGTCATAAAAATATAAATTGAATCATCAGTAAAAATAATTACCTCAACTTCATCTCCATCAAAAACTATAGTGTCGGCAGTCCAAATACTATCAATGATTGGGGAAGAATATACGTTTACGAATATTGAATCAGTTGCGGTGCATGAATTCGAATTAACAACATCAACATAGTACCACCTTGAAGAATCTGGCACATCTAACAATAAGGCTGAAGTTTCTGTAAAACCATCCCAAGCATATGAAGTAATTGGAAAGCTAGGAGTGTTATTTTCAACTTCAATAATAACAGATCCCCCCTCACAAATATCATTAGTCACCAAATTAATATCTATACTTTCTGAAATAACTATTACACTGTCTATTTGCTCACAAACACCGTTCTTAACTGAAATATAATACGTTCCTGGAGCATAAACAATGAGAGTATCAACATGACCTAAAGTATCTGTAAAGTTATTATTAGATGACCATAAAACAGAATTTACATCAGTTGAAAAAGTTGCAAATATTTGAGTAGAATCATTGCAAAATGCTGAATATGAACCTATGATTAATTGGAGGTTATTATCAGTTGAAACCAATACGCTATCAATTTGCTCACAGCTCCCGTCAGTTACCTTTACATAATATAATCCTATTGATGCAACGCTCAACAAATTAGTTGAACTTAGGATGGGTGAAAAGGTGGGGGAATTCGACCATTCTACTAATGTTACATTTGATGAATAAGTGGCTAATAAATCCACAGGAGAAATACAAAAAATGGTGTCTTCTCCTGCATCTACATCTAAATTGGTAATTGAAATATTTTGCAATAAAGTATCTGAGCAACTTCCATTTGAAATAATAAGTTGATACTGAGTGTCAGAGTTAACAGCACAAAAAGGATTAGAGACACTTGTGCTACTTAAATAATTTGATGGGCTCCAAGAATATGTAATGGTAGGGTCATTAAATGGAATGATGCCAATTTGAATTAAATCATTTTCACACTTTGCTACTGATTGAATAGTGTCGGTCGCATTGGATAGGATAAATATCTCTTTTGTAATTGTATCTGAAAGATTACAGGCACTTGCATCAGTTGCAATTAATGTAACTTCATAAAAGCCATTTTGAGAATAATTATGATTAGGATTAGCAAGAGTAGATGTTGTTCCATCACCAAATTGCCAAAAATAATTTACAGTCGAGCTTGCGGTTGATAAATTATGAAAAGAAATACCTGTACTACACCCAACCCAAGGAGCATTGAAATCAGCTAACACGATTGGAAAGTCAAAATTGAATTTAAATACACCATTATTACAATTTGAACTATTATTAGTTATAGAAACAGCTCCTGGATTTGGTTCAATAGGGAAATCAGAATTAGCGCCACAACCCGCACATACTGATTGATAAATTATACCTTTTTTATCAAACCTACTTGTCCCTCCATCAACATGCTCACTACTAACACTTCCTCCAAAATAAGTAGCGTATATCATACTGTCCATCGAATCATTAATAACCATTAAATAAAAATCATTTCCATCAGTAGTTTGCTGAAAAGCATTAGTACTAATTGGTAAATTAAGAGTTGATAGTGGTCCACCTAGATTAGATCCCCATCCAGCAATGTATATTTTATCACATACATCAACTAAAAATGCAGTTGGAGAGATATCAGGCGTTCCTTTTCCTGTACCAATAACAGTTGATCGCAATACAGTAGTTAAATGTTCATCAAAAACTGCAATAAACTGACTAGCACCACTTACAAAATAAGGAGCATTAGAGACTAGGTTCGTACCCATAGTTTTTGTTTGCCCAAACAAATAAACTGAATTTGTACTTCCAGTTTCTACAAAATAAGCTTGATCATACTCATCCGTTCCATAGTATGATGATGAAATAATTTGTGATCCATTTGATTTAATTAAAGTAATAAATGCATCAGCTTTCAATGAATCTTGATAGCTTGTTAAATAAGCTCCTGATGTAGTTGGAAAATTATCTGAAATTGTACCTCCTGTTACATAAATATTATCACTATAATCAAGAGCTAAAGAATAAATTGCATCATCATTGTTTCCCCCAATGTATGAGCTCCAAATAACAGAAGTAAGTTGATTATCCATCTTGATTATTACTCCTTCTTGCCCTCCATTTGAGTTGTTTTGAAAACTACTGTAAGTTGGAAAATCAACAGATTCTGTACAAGTAGCAATATAGATATTGTTGTTTTTATCAATATCTATTTCACCTCTAACCTCATCTGCATAATTATATTTTAAAGATGGAGCAGTATTTAAACCGTCATTGCCTGTCCCCCCAATATAAGTTGATGATAAAAGGGCGCCTCCATTTGCACTTAATCTACTTGCAAATAAATCAGATCCATTAGGGAAACTAACACCTATTCCTGATGGTGCAAACGAACTTCCACCATTAAAATTTGGCTGAAAAGAGTTTGATGTTGTTGGAAAGTTATTGGAAGCTGTTGTTCCAAAAATAAATAACTCATTCAAACTATTCACAATCATACTGTGTGGTAATTCATCTTTTGATCCACCTAAATAAGTGGAATAAATTCTACTTGTTCCTGTGGAATCATATTTTGTAATTGCAACATCAGTACCCCCATTAGAATTAGCGTAATTAATCTGATACGCACCAATGGTTGTAGGATAACCGGTTCCAAAAGAAGTGCTTCCAGCATATAAAAAACCATAATTATCATAAGTTGCAGTGTACCCAAAATTGTCGGTTGTAGAGCCAGAATAAGTTGAGAAATCTAAAACAGGATCAATAATTAACTCATAATTTTTATTATACCCAAATGGAAATTCAAATGATACCACATCTTTTTTAAGCTTATAATTACAAACTACCTCAACTTCTTGATTATTTATAATTTGATAAGCATAAGGATTGTATTCAACAGTTGTATTTACTGATGTTTTTATGTAAATATTTCCTTTTACAAGCCTAATTTTATCAACTCCATTATATAATAATTTTATCTTTTCTGGATTCGCCTTTTTTTCAACAACAACATCATATTTCAATTGATCGTTTTTAACATAGAAATTCAGATTTATACCATTATATACATTTCTCTGATACAATGATTTGTAAGATTTAACATTTGTTGCCCAGTTTAATTTATCCCCTAAAAAATAATTTTCATAATATTTACTTTCATCATAAAGCTCAACCAATACTGATTTTGATTTTCCAATAAACTCAACAGAATAAGCATGAGCATCAACAGATTTTTCTGCTCGTTCTAAATCATGTATTTGAGCTAACTGCTCACCTGAATAAAACGAATAAGTAAGTTTTCCATCTTCAATAAATAACGCCCCAGAAGGTAAATTAACCTTTGCTTTTACTTGTTCTGGAAGCTGACCTTTATTTTGGATAAATGGATTTTGAGCAGAAGATATACTCGCAAAAAAACAAAGCAGTAACACAATGTACTGCCTTAATATTTTGCTTATATATTTCATGATCTATTCTTCTTTATTTAAAAGTATTTGCATCAAACTATCTTTTACTATCATATAGTCTGCTTGATTTTCTTTTTTAATTGGATCTCCTGGAGGAAGATCTTGCTTATATGGATCAACTTGCTTGCCATTTTTCCAAAACCTATAACAAACATGAGGCCCGGTTGCTAGCCCGGTGCTTCCAACATAACCAATCGTTGCCCCCTGTTTTACATATACTCCTTTTCGAATCCCTGGTTTTATTTTTGACATATGTAAATACTGAGTTGTATAAACTCCTGTGTGCTTTACTTTTACAAAATTTCCATTATTTTTTGTGTATGATGCAGCGACAACAGTTCCATTAGCTGTAGTCATAATAGGAGTTCCTTTTGGTGCGGCATAATCTGTGCCATAATGCCCCTTCCACCTTCCTGTAACCGGATGCTTTCTATTTGTACTGTATCTAGAGCTTATTCTATAAAAATCTAATGGAGCTTTCAAAAAAGCTTTTCTAAGTGTTCTTCCTTTTTCATCAAAATGTTCGCCAAAGTTTTCGTTTTCTTCATAATAAAAAGCATAAAAATTTTGATTTTTATGCGTGAACTCTGACGCTAATATTCTACCAACACCTATATATTCATCGTCAATATATTTATTCTCATAATATACCTTAAAGGCATCCCCTTTTTGAATTTTAAAGAAGTCTATTGTCCATGCGTAAATTTCAGAAAGTTTAATTGAGACTCTTGGGCTTATCCCTAATTCTTCAACAGCCTCAGATAGTGACGAACTTATTTCACCGCTAGATACTTTTAGTTTTATTATAACTTCTTTTTTTCCCCTATAAACATCTATTTCCTTTGTTAAATCCATAACTACATAGTCAGTAGGATTTTCCTGATAGATAAAATAAACTGCTTTTTCGGTAGAGTCATCAGCACAAATAACCGTGTATTCTTTTCCTGCATTAACTCTTCTAACATCAAAAACACCTTTTGATTTACGTACAATTTCTGCAATCTCAGGGTGATTAATGTGGTTTTCGTAAAGTATCTCTCCAAGTGTTTGACCCTGCTTTACAATTCCTTTTATAACAATAAAAGAATCTACTAAAATCCCGTATTCATACTGGGGTTCAATATTTTCTGTGGTTACATCATTAGTTATTTCTTCTTTATTTACTGTGTCAATAGTTGATAAAATAAATAATAAAGCAACTCCCATCAATAAGATTCCTGACCACTTTTTCATTTTGCTAATTTAATTTTTTATAAGATAGATTTTCATTCTCTTTTAATGAATTATAGTTAATGGAAAAATCAATTCTTTATAATCTACCAAAACAGCTTTTATCGTGCCTGCCCAAATTTTAGTCTCTACTTTCATCAACAAATGATTTTTATCATCAGAAATCCAAATTTTCATTTCTTCTCCGTCTTCAAACACTCTTCCCTCTTGCATTTTTGGCTTGAAAACCATGCAATCAACTTTACCAAAATCAGTCTCTAGTACTTCATTATTCAAATATAATACTTCCAAAAAGTAATTTTCCTCATCCATAAAAATGGGGATAAAAAAGGAGCTTGTTTTCTTTATGTCTTGCTTATTAAAGGTTCGTGCATAAAACAATGCAGATAGCATGTCTTGAGTGTTGATTGGGATTTTATAATTAGTATCGTTGTGATTTACAATGCCATCAGTGTGATCAAAAAAATAGTTTTGTTTTTTACTGTAAGGGCCTTCATTAATATCCCTGATAAATTTTATTGGCAGCATTTTTGAAGTATCTAAAAAGGTTTCATAAACATCTCTTACTTTAAAAAACCAATCAAAAAAAGATCCGGTTTTTCCTTTGCCAACTATGTGAAAAGTGGATATGCTATCAATTAATATTTCTTCAACTATTTCTAGCTCTGCATGGCCAACCACTATTGATCCAAAAGAAACATCAAAAGCTGAATATTCACCCACCTGATACGGAATTTCTTTTTGAGGAAATGCTAAAAACGGGGTAAAGAGAAATATAAAAGTTAATCTTTTAAACATTTCACAAATATACTGATTTATCAGTTACTTAGGTGTTTCGAAAAAGCAAATAGATCAGATTCTTTAAAGTTATCTGCCATTAAATGCAACCCAATTGGGAGTCCATTAGAATGTATTCCTAAGGGTAAAGATATTGCAGGGTTTCCAGCTAAATTAGCTTGAACTGTGAAGATATCCTCCAAATACATTATAGTAGGATCAGTTTGTTTCTTTCCAATTTCGAACGGAGTATGTGGAGTTGTTGGTGAAATAACAAAATCATATTCTTCAAACATCTCATTTGTCTTGTCTTTAATCAATCTTCTAATTTTTTGCGCTTTAGTAAAATAGGCTTCATGATAACCAGCACTCAAAACAAAAGTTCCAAGCATAATTCTTCTTTTCACTTCGTCACCAAAACCCTCGGTTCTACTATTAACATAAGTGCTTTCTAAATTCGTAATATTTTCACTTCTATAGCCATAATGAACCCCATCAAAACGGGCTAAATTTGAAGAAGCCTCAGCGGTAGTTAATACGTAATAAGTTGGTACCAATAAATCTAAATATGGAAAAGAAATTGGCTCAACAATATGCCCTTCTCTTTTTAATTTATCAATCTTATTTTCAATAAATTCCTTCACCTCAGAGTCTAGCCCTTTGCGATTTAAACACTCCGATATATAAGCTATCCTCTTTGGTTTGTTATCAAATTTTGCTATTGAATAATCATCAACATCCTTTTTAGAAACAGTACTATCAAAATTATCTTTACCGGATATTACTTCAAGTATTAAAGCAGCATCACTTACATTATTTGTAAGAGGCCCTACTTGATCAAAAGAAGATGCGTAAGCAATTAACCCATATCTGGACACTCTTGAGTAAGTTGGTTTAATACCGACTATACCACAAAATGCAGCTGGCTGCCTTATTGATCCTCCAGTATCACTTCCTAATGCAGCTATACAAAGGCCAGCTGAAACTGCGGCAGCTGAACCACCAGATGAACCACCAGCAACTTTTGAATTATCTAATGGGTTTTTTACGGTGCCATAAATAGTATTTTCGTTAGCAGAACCCATTGCAAATTCATCACAATTTAAACGACCAATAATTATAGCGTCCTCATCTATTAACCTTTGAACGGCAGTTGCAGTATATAAAGATTCAAACCCATCTAAAATTTTTGATGATGCTGATACCTTATGGTTTTTATAACAAAGGTTGTCTTTAATTCCAATAATCATTCCCGCAAGCTTTCCAGCACTACGATTAGAAAGTTTTTCATCAACAAGCTTTGCTTGTTCTAAAGCCTCATCAGAATACACCTCATTAAAAGCATTTAAATGTAGGTTTTTAGCAATGTTATGCAAGTAAGTTTTAGTAATTTCCACAACATTAGTTGTGTTCATATTTAGTGCATTTTGCACATCATTGAAAGATTTAAAAGTTGTCAAATGCTTATTTATCTTTATCTTTTAACTCATTCTCAACTTCTTTTTTTCCTTTTTTAAACTCGCTAATCCCCTGTCCTAAACCCTTCATTAACTCAGGTATTTTTTTTCCTCCAAATAATAATAAGATCGCAACAGCAATTAATGCTAAAGATGCCCCTCCAGGTATTGCTAATAATATCTGTTCCATAATTTTAAATTTTAATTCACTGCAAATTTAGGTATTTTGATTTAATAGGCCTTATATAACCATTTAGAAGGATTTTTTTTATCATAACCCATCCAAATTTCGAAATGTAATTCAGTTTTATTCTCTGCTTCCTGAGTTAAAACAACACCTAACTTCTGCTTAGAAAGCACTTTATCACCCACCTTGACAGCAACTTCTTTTAGGCCAGAATATACTGTAAAATACTCGCCATGATTTACTAAAATAGCTTTTCCCTCACCTTTTATAAAAAATATTCTAGAAATACTTCCATCAAAAACTACACGAACAACTGAATTTTTATCTGTTGCAATATCAATTCCATTATTAAAAGTTTCTACAGACGCAAAAACAGCATGCTTTTGTTTTCCATATTGCTCAACAATTATTCCTTTTTCAAGAGGCCATGGTAATTTTCCTTTATTTTGATTAAACTCTGATGAAAGTGCTAATGCTTCAGGGGTTAGCCCAAAACTATCATCACCATTTCTCTTTTTTGCTTCTTCTCTCGCTTTTCTGATTTCCTCTTCAATAATTTTTCTTAATTTAACATCAAGCTCTTTAGATTTTTTCTGTTTATCTTGAATTTTTTTCTTAAATAGCCTTTCTGATTTACTTAGTTTTTTTACCAACTGCTCTTTTTCATCTTTAGCAGAATTTATACCTTCCAACTCATCTTTTTTAGAAGAAACCAAATAACCTTTAGTTGCAGAATCTTCAATTAATCTTTCTTTTTCTTGTGCTAATTTTTCTTTCTTTATTGTTAGTTCTTGCTGGCTTTCAATAATTTTCTTAGATTGGTTTTTGCGGAAAGTTGTATATTGTTTTAAATATATGATTCTCTTATATGCTTGATTGAAATCATCAGAAGAAATAATAAACATTAAATCATTTCTGCTACCCTTTTGTTTAAATGCAGCATAAATCATTTTTGCATATTCATCTTTTAGTTTTTGTAAATTCTCTGCTTTCTTTAAAATAGTCTCTTCAATATGAATTATTGATCGTTCTGTCTTTTTTATCTGTTTATTAATTAATGTAATCTCAATATGTAGTGTAATTAATAATTGTTCTTTGCTTTTAATTTGAGAATCCAAAACTTTTAAATAATTTAAGGATTTGGTTTTATTCTTCTTTGTTTTACTTAAAAGCTCCGTAGTGTAGCTTATTTCTTTTTCAATATCTTCCTTTTGTTTTTTAAGCTCATCTTTAGTTTGAGAAAAAGTAGAAATACTCAGCAAACATCCAAGGAATAAAAACAAGGCATTATTTAATCTCAACATAAGAGTCTGGTATTTTAAATGGGAATATTTGCGGGTGATTAAATTCTATTTTAGAGTAGTTAAACGTTGCTTCAAAACTTTCTTTTGATTTTATTTTTAAGTTGAGTTTTTGAGGAAAATTATTTTCATTAAAGTCAGAAAATGTATAATCTATCTTTTTTTCATCTTTAGATATGCTGGCGTTGATTATTCTATAAAAAGCATTAATAGTATAGTTAAAGTATTGAGAGTTTAAATTGTAATGCTTATCTTTACTAAAACTATACTTTCCTTTTACAATACGAGTATTTGCGGTTATCATTTGCTGAAATTCATCAAAATAAATTTCAGTTTTTAAATAATCTTTTATGTGTGAAGATGGTTTTATAAACCAGGTTTTATTATCTCTATTTATAAAATAAATAGAGTCTTGAGTAAGTTGAGCTCTGAAAACTTCAATACCAAAAGACGCACTGATATTAAGCCAAATAATACTATCTTTTCTATTTTTTACAGAAAAATTAAGAGTTACATTTTGGTCGTTATTTTTCAAATTAACTTTACCTTTTAAGTACAACCATTCAGGATAATTATTTTTTGCCTTTACTCTGGATATTAACTCTTTTTCATTTTGTGGTGGCGCTGTAAAATCAACTTCACTAACCTGTTTTAAACCACAAGAATAAAGTAGTAAAGATGTAATTAAAAGTGTATAAACCTTATTCATAAATCTTTCCTTCTGTAATTTTTTTAGATAATTCTTTAGACCCAACACCTAACCCCTTAGCTCTTTTCCACTGCTCAACTGCGTATCTTGCTTCACCTAATTTATAAAGAATATCACCATAATGTTCAACGATAACTGCGCTTTTATCGCCTCCATTTTTAAGCGATTTTAAAATCCATATTTTAGCACCTTCATAATCTCCCATCTGATACAAAATCCAAGCGTATGTATCTTGATATGTTCCGTTATTTTGCTCCAATTCATTGCACTTAAATGACATTTCTTTTGCTCTTACAAGGTTTACTTTTCTAACAGAAAGGTAATATGCGTAATTATTTAAGACCAATATATTGTTAGAATCAATAGCTAATACTTTTTCATAAAATTCGTCTGACAGTTTATGAGCATTGGTTGCATGGTAAGCATCAGCTAGTGAAATGTAAAACTCTAATAATAAATTCTGATTATCAATAACAAACTCAATGCCTGTTTGAAGTGAATTAATAGCTTCCACATAATTTTTAAATCTATTATTAGAAACACCATTAAAGTAATAAAAAAGAGGGTCGGTTGGGAAATAATCTAGAGCCTCAATACTAGTTTTAAGCAATCCTTCAAAGTCATTTTGTTCTGCTTGTATAAACAAAACCTGACTCCATATCTGTAACTTACTTTTATCTTTTTCTAATATATATAAATATTGTTCTTTTGCTTCTTGAAACTTATTGTCAGTATACAATATATCAGCATAAACTGCTCTTGCTTTTATATCATCAGGGTGAACAGAAATCATAATTTCAGAAAGTTCATGGGCTTGTAAACTCATCTCAGTGTTTAGTGCTATTAATTGATAATAAGAAATTAAAATTCTAACCTTGGTATCAATATTTAACTTTTTGCTTTTGAAAGCAAGTTTTAACTCGTTATAGGAGTTTTCATTTTCGCCATTTTCCCTATAATAATCAGCCAGTGTAAGGTGGATTCGTCCATTTTCAGGTTCTAAAACTGCAATCTTCTTAAATAATTCAAATGCCTTCTCTTTTTCATCATTAAGTAAGTGCAATTCAGATAAAATCTCCATTACCTCAATATCACCAGGAAATGTTTTAAGTATAGATTGCAACTCCATAATAGCTCCATTCATATTGTTAATTTCCATATACAATTTATGTTTTTGCATAGAAATTGCTTTGTCAACCCCCTTATATTTTTCTAACTGATCATACACTGCAATTGCTTTCTCAAAATTATTTTCATAAATATAAGTTTCTGAAAGCATAAAATAAAACTCCTGATTTCCAGGCTCTGAAACTATTAATTTCTTGTACTGTATTGCGGCATTTTTAAAATCTTGCTTTGAAAATAGAATCTCAGCATAAGCTACACCAAACCATCTATTATCTTTTTCAATTGCAACTGCCTTTTTAATCTGTTCAGTTGCTAAATCAAAGTTTCGAAGCTCTTTATTGATAACTGCTGATTGATAAAAAGGCACCGCTTGGGTATCATCTAACTTTATACATTTTTGAAAAAACTTTAGTGATTCCTCAAAATTTTCTAATGATTTTTCTTTTAATGCATTAAAAAAATATTGCTTAAAAAGTAAGTTGTCTTTTGCTTGAGACTGTTCTTTTAATATTTTTTTGCTTTCATTTTTTTCAGGATAATACGATTTCCATTGCGCAAAGGCTGGCGCACTAATCAAATAAAATAATATCAAAAAAAGTTTTTTCATCTAACTAATTCCAGTACTTCCAAAACCTCCAACACCTCTTTTTGTTTCATCTAAATTTTCCACTTCAACCCAATCGGCTTGTTCGTGTTTTGCAATTACCATTTGCGCAATTCTTTCACCATCCTCAATAACAAATTCTTCTGCTGATAAATTTACTAGAATCACTCCAACCTCACCTCTATAATCAGCATCAACTGTTCCAGGAGAATTTAAAACAGTAATACCTTTTTTAAATGCCAAGCCGCTTCTTGGGCGAACTTGTGCTTCAAAACCTACAGGCAATTGTATAAATATTCCTGTTTTAATAATTGTTCTTTCGAGGGGTTTTAAAGAAATTGACTCATCAATATTAGCTCTTAAATCCATTCCTGCCGATGCAATTGTTGAGTAATTTGGAAGGGTGTGTTTTGATTTATTTACAATTTTTACTTTCATGATTTTTGAATTTTTTTTGGTTTTTCTAAAAGATATACAAATATGATAAATGCTAGTAATAATAAGCAATTAAACAAAATATTTTCTGGTAAAAAATAGACAAACAAATAAATTCCCAACATATTAGATAGGTAAAGACCAATTCTTTTGACCTGATAAGGTATAGGAAAATGTTTATTTCCAATACAATAAGAAGCAGTAGTCATACTAAAATAGCAAATTAAAGTTGCCCATGCAGAGCCAACAAATCCAATTTTAGGAATTAAAATAAAGTTAAGAAGTAGGGTTATCACAGCTCCAAAAAGTGATAAATACGCACCATAATTTGTTTTTTCAGTAAGCTTATACCAAATTGAAAGATTATAATAAATTCCTAAAAACAAATTTGCTAACAATAATATTGACACAACTAAAAAACCTCTTTCATCATGATAGTCGCTTCCTAAAAAACCTTTTATGAAATCATAAAAAATAGTAACACCTAAAAATATAACAACCATAATGATGGTAAAGTATTTCATTACATCAGCATAGATTTTTTTGCTATTTTTATTATTGGCTTGTGCAAAAAAGAATGGCTCCGCTGCAAACCTAAACGTTTGAATAAATAAAGTCATTAATATTGAAAGCTTATAAAAAGCTCCATATAAACCCAATTCTGCTGCTGATATTTCAGGATTAGGTAATAAATGTTTTAATAGTATTCGATCAATTGTTTCGTTTGTAATTCCTGCTAATCCAGCAATTAAAAGAGGAAATGCATATACCCTCATTTTATTCCAAAGTTTTAAGTCAAACACCCAAACTGACTTTATCATCTCAGGAAGTAGTAAAACGATAGTTGCAGCTGAAGAAATAAGGTTTGAGATAAAAATATATTCAATTCCAAACTCTTTGTAAACAATAAAATAAAGGTTAAGACCAATATTTAAAAAAATGTTAAGCAAACGAATACAGGTAAATCTTAATGCTTTATTTTGCTCTCTTAAACTTGCAAATGAAATAGAGGAAATTGCATCCAAAGCAACAATAATTGAAAACCATTCAATATATTTAGTTTTGATTCCATAGCCCATTAAATTAGAAATTGAATCCGAAGATAAAAAAGCTAAAAAAACAAAAAGAGTTGAAGAAATAAGTAGGGATATTAAAGCTGTACTATACACAACTTTTACATCATTTTCCTTTTTAGAAAATCTAAAAAAAGCAGTCTCAAAACCATAAGTAAGTACAATAACCAAAAAGGCAACATAGGCATATATTTCAGTAACAACCCCATATTCTGATGGTAAAAAATAGCGAGTATATAGCGGAACTAAAAGATAGTTTAAAAATCTTCCTATTACACTACTTAAACCATAAACAGCAGTCTGACTTGCTAATTTTTTAAGTGGATTCAATTAAAATTTGCTTTTCTTTTTTCCATAAACGCAGTAGTTCCTTCAATAAAATCTGTCGTTTCAAAACATTTTCCAAATTCTATTTTCTCAACCTCAAAACCATTAACACCATCAATAAAACCAGCATTTACTGACTTTATTGCTTTAGCTACTGCGTTAGGTGAATTTCTTTTAATTTTTGAAGCAATATTTTCTGCAAATGAAATCAACTCTTCCTGCTCACAAATATGATTAACTAAACCCCACTTTTTTGCGTCCTCAGCAGATAACATTCCAGCAGTAGTAATCATTTCCATTGCCTTACCTTTACCAACAAGGCTGGCTAACCTTTGAGTTCCTCCATATCCTGGAATTACACCTAGTGATACTTCTGGAAGGCCCATTTTAGAATTTGTTGATGCAATGCGCATATGGCATGACATAGCAAGCTCTAAACCCCCTCCTAAAGCAAATCCATTAATAGCTGCTATTGACGGTGTTCCAATTTTTGCTAATAAATCAAACAATAATTCCTGACCTTTTCTAGCTAAATTCTCACCTTCTGAAGTATTGTAAGAAGCAAATTCTTTAACATCAGCGCCAGCCACAAAAGCTTTTGTACCCGCCCCAGTTAATATAATACACCTAACTCCTTTATCAGTATCGGCGGAAATAATCGCTTTATTCAACTCATATATAGTTAATTGATTTAAAGAGTTAAGTTGTTTTGGTCGATTTATTGTTAGGTAACAAATACCATCCTTATACTCACTTAATATATTTTGATAATCCATTTTAATTGTTTTTTTACAAATATAGTACAATCCAAATAGCTTTAACAAAAAACCCCCTTCCAAAGAAGTGGGTTTTTAACAATAATATTATATTATTATTTACCCATTTAAAGCCTCAGCCCCACCTACAATTTCCAGAATTTCACCAGTAATTGCGGCTTGACGTGCTTTATTATATGTTAGTGTAAGGTCCTTTTTTAATTCACTAGCATTGTCAGTTGCCTTATGCATTGCCGTCATTCGTGCTCCATGTTCAGCGGCATAAGAATCTAAAACCGCTTTAAATAATTGGGTTTTTAATGATTTAGGGATCAATTCCTCAACAATTTCTTTTTTACCTGGCTCAAAAATATAGTCTTCAATCTGCTCTCCCTGATTAAGCGTCTGCTGAATTGGTAAATAATTTTCATTCATGATAATTTGAGTGGCAGCATTTTTAAACTGGTTGTAAACCAGCACTACTTTATCATATTTTCCATCAACAAATTGTTGCATAATATCCTCTGAAATACTGGAAACATTGTCAAATGTTAAGTCATTAAATAATGTATCATGAGTAGAAACAACATTAAAGTCATTTTTAGTAAAATGCTCAGATGATTTTTTACCAATAGATAATACCTCAACATTAACATTTTCAAACTCATAATTCATTAAGTCTTTTGCACTTTTAATAATAGACGAATTGAAGCCTCCGCAAAGCCCTCTATTAGAAGTAATTGTAACTAAAAGAACATTTTTCACAACTCTTTCTTTTGAATAGGATCCTCCGTCATTAACATCTAAGCTTGCACTTAAATTCTCTAGTAATTCTGTCAACTTATTTGCATAAGGTCTCATTTGTGTAATAGCATCTTGAGCTCTTTTAAGTTTAGCAGCAGAAACCATTTTCATAGCAGAAGTAATCTGCATAGTTGACCCAACAGATGAAATTCTTGACCTTATTTCTTTTAAGTTAGCCATTTTTTATTTTGCGTATTTTGATGATAAATCAGCAGCTACAGACTCTAAAGTTGATTTTATTTCATCTGTTAACTTTCCTGAGGCTAAAGCATCAAGAGTGTCTTGGTGTTTAGAATGTAAGAAAGATATAAACTCTGATTCAAACTCTTTAATCTTATTAACAGGAATATCCATTAATAAACTATTTGTACCACAGTAAATAATAGCAGCTTGCTCTTCAACTCTTAATGGGGAATACTGTCCTTGCTTTAAAATTTCAACATTACGCTTACCTTTTTCAATAACGGCATTAGTAGCTGCATCTAAATCAGAACCAAACTTTGCAAACGCCTCAAGCTCTCTGTATTGTGCTTGATCCAACTTTAGTGTTCCCGAAATCTTTTTCATTGACTTAATCTGTGCAGAACCACCAACTCTTGAAACCGAAATACCAACGTTAATTGCAGGACGAACACCTGATAAGAAAAGATTAGATTCTAAAAAAATCTGACCGTCAGTAATAGAAATCACATTAGTCGGAATATAAGCAGATACATCGCCAGCTTGAGTTTCAATAATTGGTAAGGCTGTTAACGAACCACCACCTCTTACAATTCCTTTTAAAGAATCAGGTAAATCATTCATTTGAGCAGCAATAGTATCATCATTAATTACTTTTGCAGCACGCTCTAATAACCTGGAGTGTAAGTAAAATACATCTCCTGGATAAGCCTCACGCCCTGGCGGCCTTCTTAATAGTAAAGATACCTCTCGGTAAGCAACAGCTTGCTTTGATAAATCATCAAAAACAATAAGGGCAGGTCGGCCAGTGTCTCTAAAGAACTCCCCAATTGCAGCACCTGCTAGTGGGGCATAAACTTGCATAGGAGCTGGGTCAGACGCACTTGCAGAAACAATAACGGTATAAGACAAAGCTCCAGCTTTTTCTAAAGTATCAACCAAAGCTGCAATTGTAGATGCTTTTTGACCAATAGCCACATAGATACAAAAAACAGGCTCGCCTTTTTCATAAAATTCTTTTTGATTGATAATAGTATCAATAGCTACAGCTGTTTTTCCAGTTTGCCTATCTCCAATAATTAACTCTCTTTGACCTCTTCCTACAGGAATCATAGCGTCAACCGCCTTCAATCCTGTTTGTAAAGGCTCATCTACAGGTTGACGATAAATTACTCCTGGTGCTTTTCTTTCAATAGGCATTTCGTAAGTTTCTCCTGTAATAGGCCCTTTTCCATCAATAGGATTACCCACACCATCAACAACTCTACCCAACATTCCTTCGCCTACTTTTAGTGAAGCAATTTTCTTAGTTCTTTTTACAGTATCTCCTTCTTTTATTCCTTTCGAGGGGCCCAATAATACCGCACCAACATTATCTTCTTCAAGATTCAATACAATAGCTTGAATTCCATTGTCAAACTCGACCAACTCTCCCGACTGAACATTAGTAAGCCCGTAAATACGAGCAATACCGTCTCCAACTTGTAAAACAGTTCCCACTTCTTGTAGTTCTGCCTCAGATTTAAATCCTGATAATTGTTGTCTTAAAATTGCTGATACTTCAGCTGGTTTTACTTCTGCCATTTTTTTTATTTTTTAGAAGTCCTGTAAATACAGGTTTTTGTTAAACATTTGTCTTAATTCTGAGATCTCATTAGCTACGCTTGTATCTAACTGCTTATCTCCCATGCGGATGATTGCTCCTCCGATTATATTTTTATCTAATACTTCAGTAAGCTCTACTTTGTTATTACTATCACCTTTAATATAGTGTAAAACTTCATTCTTTAGTGTTTCAGTTAAAGGAATAGCTGTTGTAATAGTAGCTGTTTCGATATTATTGTGCTTCTTATATAAGCTAATAAAACTTTTAGCAATTTCTGCCAAGAAAGATTCTCTTTTTTTAGCTGTTATAATACTTACAAACATCAAACTCATCTTGCTAATTTTAGATGAAAAAATTTCTTCAAAAATTCTTAGTTTATGGTCTGCTTTTACAATAGGACTCTTAAGTAGAATTGTAAAGTCCTTGCATTCAGCACAAAGCGCATCAATAAACATCATGTCATTATAAGCACCCTCTAATGAGTTTTTCTCAATAGATAACTGCAATAATGCTTTTGCGTATCTTATAGTTACTCTTGCTTGCTTCATTATCTAATTAAGTTCTGTTTCTTTTAAAGTGTTTGCCACTAAATCTTCTTGTTTTTTCATGTCTGATAATTCTGATTTTAGGACTTTTTCAGCAATATCAATTGATAAAGTAGCCACAGTGTTTTTAAGCTCAGTCATTGCTTTTAGCTTTTCATTCTTGATTTGATCCTTAGCAATAGTTAATATTTTATCAGCTTCAATGTTTGCTGCTTCTTTTGCATCATTAACAATTCCTTCTTTAATTTCTCTTGCTTCTTTTAATAAAGCATCTCTCTCAATCCTTGCTTCAGATAAAATTCTTTCATTATCAGCATTTAATTCTTGCATCTCTGCTTTTGCCTTTTCTGCTTCCTCCAAAGCGTCCTTAATTCCGTCTTCACGCTCCTCAACCGCTGTTAATATTGGTCCCCAGGCAAATTTCTTTAGTAAAAGAATTAATGCAATAAAAAGTAATGATTGCCAAAAAAATAATCCTACTGAAAAGTCGTTTATTAATTTATCCATTTTTTTCTTTTCTGTTTAATTTTTAAAATCTAATCAAAACTACAAGCAACCCTTGTAGTTTTGATTAATTGGTTTTTTTACAATGCAAATAAAGCTGCAAAGCCAATACCCTCAATAAGCGCGGCTGCAATAAGCATCACAGTTTGTATTTTACCAGTAAGCTCTGGTTGTCTCGCCATTGCTTCCAATGCCGATCCGCCAATTCTACCAATACCAATACCTGCTCCAATTACAACTAAACCTCCACCTACAATTGCTGGAATTTCCATAATTAATTAATTTAAATTAAACACTCTAGTTAATATTTTATATTTTTTATTCATGATGATGCTCTTCTACTGCTGCGCCAAAATAAAGTGCAGATAACATTGTAAATATATATGCTTGTAGGGCTGCCACTAACAACTCTAATAATGATAAGGCAAAGGCCAAACCAAATGAAAGTGAACTTCCGAGCCATCCTTTGAAAATAAATATCATACCTAAAATACTCATCAAAACGACATGTCCAGCTGTAATGTTAGCATATAAACGTATCATTAAAGAAAATGGCTTAATAATTGTTCCTAATAACTCTATAGGAGCTAAAATAAATTTCATTGGAATTGGTACGCCTGGCATCCAAAATATATGACCCCAATAGCTCTTGTTAGCAGTAACTGTGGTTAACACATAAGTAATTAGTGCTAAGGAAAAGGTTACTGCAATATTGTTGGTTACATTTACTCCTAGTGGTGTTAATCCAAACAAGTTAATAATCCAAATAAAGAAAAATACCGTAAGCAAATAACTCATATATTTTTTATAGTGTTTCTCTCCAATATTAGGAATAGCAATATCGTCTCTTATGTATAGAACTATTGGCTCTAACAACCTACCTATACCAGTTGGTAAAACATTCTTTTTATATGATTTCGCCATTCTTATAAACATGATTAACATTATTAAAAAAACAATCATGATGAAAGTTACGTTTTTAGTGATAGATAAGTCAATAGGTTGCAGACCGCTTGCCTCAACAATATGCCCATGATCCAAAGAGTAGGTTCTTCCATTTACCGTATAAGGTTTCTTTCCGTGATCAAATTTAGAGGATAAGAAAATATCTAAACTACCATCTGTATATAAAATTATTGGAAGCGGGAATGAAATATTGTGCGTTAAAATAAAATCATGCGAATCCATTAAGTGATGCGCAATTGTTTCTTTTATTTCAGTTTTGATATCTTTATCACCAGGAGCCTCTTTTACTTTAGCTAAAATATTATGGCTTGAAAAAACCGAAATTGCTATGGTGAAAATTATTGTTTTTATATTCATCTTTATGAGACCGTGATTGTCTTTTTTAAAATCGGTGCAAAAATAGATATTTATGTTAATCTAACTATTTTTTTTGCAGTAATTTTATTCTATTCTAAATAAGTTATTTACTGGGCGTGTTTAAAAGCGAAATTAATGATTTTGTTTCTATAATTAAAGATAGTAAATAAGGTATGAAGAAAGATAGAAACTCTGTTTTAGAAACAACATCGTTCTCTTTAAAAATTGGCAACACGATTGTAAAAAAAATAATGAATTTTATAAGTGTTCCTGCTAAAAAATAAAACCCTAAATATTCTTTTTGTTTATCTCTTAATAAAAACACCAACCAATAAACAAAACAAGCAACAGATAAATTGAGGGTGTATAATAAAATTAAGTGATTAGAGCATATAATAAAATCGTGAATAAAATATGACCCCCCTAAAACGATAAAAAGGTAAAGGTGAAAACTTACTAGTTGTTTATTCATTATTAATCTTATTTAGTTGTTTTATTAAGCTATACATTGAAATTATTAGTGCCAATAAAACAAATAATATAGTAAACCAGTTTTTTTCTATATTATATTTAAGGTCCAAATATTTTCCTAAATAAGATCCTAGATAAATTGTAATCCCAATCTGAAAAGAAGCGGATGTTAAAACAAAATATTTGTTAAGCTGTTTTTTCCTTTTGCTCCTGTTTTTCGGCATTTTTAATCTCTTTAATAACCGCACCCATACTACAAGAGCCGGTAAATGAAGCGCCTGGCTCAACTGATAGTTTGTTGGTGATAATATCACCATTTAGTTTCGCAGTAGATTTTAAAGACAATAATTGAGCTACTGAGATTTTTGCTTTAATTATTCCAGAAACATCTGCATCCTTACAGACAACATCCCCCTCAATAACTCCATCTTTTCCTAAAACAACCTTACCAGAAGTATTGACAGAGCCTTTTAAAGTGCCATCAACTCTAATATCTCCTTTTGATTGAATGTCTCCTGTAATAACAGTACCTGCGCCAATCATATTTATTACGGCAGTTGTTTCTGTGTTTTTCATAGCTTCAGTTTTATTTTTAAACATATTTCTAGATTTTAATACCGCAAATTTAATAAATTCTTTTATTGTTTATTTAATCGTTAAATAATTCTTTACAAAGAATTTGTGATAACCATCCTCATCTTTATTTTTATAAAAATCTTGGAAATTATCAAAAGAGATTGCCATCACCCTGTGTTGTGATTTGTTAAGCTCGTTTAAGATGCTTTCTTCCAAAACAAAAGCCTCGTGATATACCATAACATCAAAAATATTATCAAAGGTTTTTATCATTAATAAATGTTTATCCATTCCTAAAAGTAATGCGCTTATTTCAAAGACTTCATTTTCAAAATCTCGTGAGTGATAATCAGAAATAAGGGTTTTTAAATAAGTTATGTCAACCGGCCCTTTTGGTATTATAATAATTATCATTTGGGGTAAAGCGCTTCTGTACAAATACTGAGAGCCAGCAATAGCCAACTCATTAGCTTTTTCCATTTTAGAGGGATCAGTAAGGGCATCCAAAATATTTTTAGCTTCTTTTACTACATTTTCATCAGCATCAAGATAAATAATCTTATTTAATATTTCAGCCCCCCTATCATTATCATTTTTATTTAAAAATGATAATGCCCGTAAGAATAAATATTTTGATTGATACTTGTTTTGTAAAATTACTCTTGTTTTGTCTATCACCTGCTGATACTCTTCCAAAGAATAATTTGCAAAAACTGACCTATATTCCAATTCTTCTTTAACTATTTTATTGGTTTGATCTAGTTTAAAATCTGGATTTGTAAGTATTTGACAATAAATGCTTTGTGGGAATTTTTTAAGTAATAATTGTTTTGTGTTTTGGGCTTCTGCTTTATTATCAATATCAGTGTGGTTTAAATAAATATTGTAGCAAGAAAGTGGTGCGTACTGCTCGTCTTCAGTAAACCTATTGTATAGAGTTGAAAATATCTCAGTGCTTTTCGTGATTTCTTCTAAATCTTCTTTATAAATTGTTCCTACTTGAAATAATGCTTCTTTAATTTGTGTATCAGAAAATTCAAAATCCTCAGTTGAAGATGGTAACTGGTCTAAATAAAATTGTGGGTCCTTTTTGTTTTTTGTAGCTATTGCTGCTGAATCGATTGCTGTTGAATCAACCTCAAAACTAGAAGTTGTTTTTTTATCCTTTCTTCTCCAATCATCTTCTAAACTTCTTTTGCCCCATTTTTTTCTAAATTCTGACATCCCAAAACTTAATGTTGCTGGGTTGTAGAAATACCACTTTCCACCAGAAGTTTTGTTTCCAAACACCTCATCTCTACCTCCATTTCTACCATTTTGATAAGACATTTGCTGTCGTAATCTTTCGTTTTCTGCTTCTTCTCTTTCTTTTTCAACTTCTGCTTTTATAATTTGATTTATAATTTGGGTCTGTTCAGCTTTTGGAAGCATTGCAATCATTTGCAAACTATCTTGCAGTTCAATAATATTTAAATTATTTATAAGTTCGGAAAGTATCTCATGCTTTTCGCTAGTCTCTTTATGCATTCTAAAATCAGAATCCATATATAATAAAGTGCTATCATAATACGTTTTTGATGACCTGTAAAGAGACCTCTCATACTCAATAACAGCAAGGCTTAAAAACGACATTGCTTTCTGAGAATTATTTTGAATGCTATTTATAGCGGATAATGTGTAATTTTTAATTGCAGAAGTTGTGTCCTTGTTATTCATATCCATTTCTGCTAAAGTAAAGTAGATTTGATCAAGGTACTCTTTGTTTTTATCGTCCTTAGTCATTTTAAGGAGTTTTTCTTTCATTTTTTTACTATCCTTATCCCCAAACTCTAATGATCTTGCTAGATTCATTTTTGCATTAAAAGTCATTACATATTCAGGGTTTGATTTTAGTACGAGTTTATAATATTTTTGAGCTTGTTTGTAGTTCTTATCTTGTTGATAAAGCTGAGCCAAAATATAATAGTACCTTGCTTTTTTTCGATTTCTTTTAATTAATTCGGTAGTATTATTTAGCTCAATAATTGCTTGTGAATAATCCTCTTTTTTTATGTAATAATCAGAAGCCACAACTGCCAACTGTTTTTCTAGATTTTTAGGCAACCGCTTGTTACTCATGAGTTCATCAAGCTCAGATTTAGCCGAAGAAAAATCACCTTTTTCAACATATGAACGGATAAGCCAAAGAGATGATTTATAAATTATTTCATTATTTTTATATTCATTATTTATAAAACTAAATGTTTTGATTGCCTCGTCAAATTCACCTTTATAAAAATAAGACTTGCCAACCAGAAAATAATTGTCGTCAATCCACTTACAATGCTCTTTTCCATTTATTTTCATAGAGTGTCTTTGAATCACAATTGATCCTTTTTTAATGGCTTTATCCATATAGGAGTGTGTGTTTTTAGATTTTTTCAAATCACTTATTGGATAAACGGATAGAATGCCTGTAAAATCATCAATGTGTTTTTCGTGGAGTTTTTTTACACCCAACCTGACACTTTCATTTCCATTAAAATAACCGTTATACTTAGCGGTTGTATTATGATATTGCCTATTAACCCATGACTTTTTTTTTGTAGAGCAAGAGGAAATTATAATCAAAATTAAAAGAAAAAGTAACTTCTTTATGTGGTGTGTTCTTAGCTTCATTCTGCTTATAAACTGCTTTTGTTTATATTTATTTTATGGCAATTTGTAAAATTCACGCAAATATGCTCATATTTTTATGATATTTGCAAACTTATGCAAGATAAAGAAGGTTTAAATAATTTTTGGCAAAAACTACTACACAAATATCGTTTTGTAATAATTACAGATGATTCGTTTGAAGAAAGATTATCTGTAAAAATAAACAGATTAAATGTGTTTGTTTTTGCTGGTAGCTTTGTTTTTGTTTGTTTATTTAGTGCGTTATTACTTATTGCTTACACACCTTTAAAAGAATATGTTCCTGGCAAATCTACTACTGAGGTTCAAAAAAATTTAATTGAATTAAATATTAAAACTGATTCATTAGAAAAAGCTTTAAACAGGAAAGAGGTTTATCTGCAAAACATAACTAATATTATAAATGGTGAGGAGTTGGTTACACCTAAAAATACAGAAGAAATTATAAATTCTGAAAAAGATATTTTTTTTGAAAAATCAATTGAAGATTCTCTTTTAAGAGTAAAAGTAGAGACTGAAGACAAGAGCTCTATTACCTTTAATAAAAAGAAAAATAATGAGTTTTTAGTGTTTTATTCTCCATTGATTGGCGTAATAACAGATAAATTTAATAATAAAACTAGGCATTTTGGTGTTGATTTAGTTGCCAAAGAAAAATCAAGAATTGCTACTGTTTTAGAGGGTGCAATAATATTTAGCCACTGGACTTCTGAAACTGGTTATGTAATTGGGGTACAGCATAAAAACGATTTTATCTCACTTTATAAGCATAATTCCGTTTTATTAAAAGAGGTTGGTGATTTTGTAAATGCTGGTGATCATATTGCGATAATTGGAAATTCTGGAGAGTTGTCAACTGGGCCACATTTACATTTTGAACTTTGGCATAAAGGGATTCCTGTAAATCCTGAAGATTATATTTCATTTTAAGATGAATATTAAAAAATTATTGTGCTTGCCTTTTGCTAAGTTTATTGTTAATAAAAACAGTAAGTGGAAAAAAAATGCCATACAAGTTCAAGAAAAACTAATGTTTGAATTAATTAAACAGGCAAAAAAAACAAAATTCGGAATAGACCATGATTTTTCAGAAATTATAGATTATGCTGATTTTAAAGCACGAATCCCAGTTAGAGACTATGAGGGTTTGAAGGATTATGTAAACCAAATAATTGATGGAGAAAAAGACATTCTTTGGCCAGGAAAACCACTATACTTTTGCAAAACATCAGGAACGACTTCGGGAGAAAAATACATTCCTATTTCCAAACAAAGTATGCCTAATCATATTACAGCCGCTCGTGATGCAATTCTAAGTTATATTGCTGAAACAAAAAACACCTCTATAGTAAATGGGAAGATGATATTCTTACAAGGAAGTCCAAAACTAACAAAAACAGGAGCTATTTTAACTGGGAGGCTTTCTGGTATTGTTGCGCATCATGTGCCCGCTTATTTAACAAAAAACCGTTTGCCTTCTTTTGAATCAAATTGTATTGAAAATTGGGAAATGAAGGTTGATGCAATAGTTGATGAGACCCTTCTTGAAAACATGAGTTTAATCTCTGGTATTCCTCCTTGGGTCCAGATGTATTTTGAAAAATTACATAAAAGAACAAAGAAGGTAATAAAAGATGTTTTTCCAAATTTTGACCTTTTTATTTATGGTGGTGTAAATTACGAGCCCTACCGAAAGTCATTTGAAAAATTGATTGGAAAGCAAGTTGATGGAATAGAGTTATATCCTGCTTCTGAAGGTTTTATTGCTTATCAGGATTCTCAAACAGAAGAAGGGATGCTATTGTGTGTAAATCATGGAATATTTTACGAGTTTATTCCTTCAGAAGAATTTTTTAACAAAAACCCTACAAGAATCTCTATAAGAGATGTCCAGATTGGTGTGAATTATGTAATTATTTTAAATACGAATGCAGGTCTTTGGGGTTATAATATTGGGGACACCATTAAATTTGTTTCTATAAACCCCTATAGAATTATTGTAAGCGGAAGGATAAAACATTTCACATCAGCCTTTGGAGAACACGTTATATCTGAGGAGGTTGAGAAATCATTAAAACAAACGATAGAAATACTAGCGTCAGAGGTAAATGAATTTCATGTCGCTCCACAGGTAAACCCTGAAGAGGGGCTTCCTTATCACGAGTGGTTGATTGAGTTTGAAAAAGAGCCAGAAAATTTAAATCACTTTGGTGATGAAATTGATAAAGCGCTTCAAAAACATAATTCTTACTACAAAGATTTGATTGCTGGTGGAATTCTAAGTCCTTTAAAAATAACCCTTATTGCTAAAAATGGATTTAGAAAATATATGAAGTCAATAGGAAGGCTTGGGGGGCAAAACAAAGTGCCTAGGCTAGCAAACGACAGAAAAATTGCTGATAAATTAACTGAATTTTAATGGAACAAAAGAAAAAAAAAATAGCTATTTTAGGTTCAACAGGCTCAATAGGAACGCAGGCTTTAGAGGTTATAAATAAACATTCTGATTTGTTTGAGGTGGAGGTATTAACCGCAAACAACAACAGTGTTTTATTAATAGAGCAAGCAAAAAAATTCAACCCAAATACTGTAGTAATTACTAATGAAGATAAATATAAAGAGGTCTGTGATGCTCTTTTTGATTTAGGGATAAAGGTTTTTGCTGGCACTCAATCTTTAGAAGAAGTAGTTGAGGGAGAAAATATTGATATTGTATTAACCGCGCTAGTGGGTTATTCGGGATTAAAACCAACTATTAAAGCTATAAAAGCTAAGAAGAATATTGCCTTGGCTAACAAGGAAACTTTGGTTGTTGCTGGAGATTTAATTACCAAACTATGCCAAGAATATAATGTTCGGATTTATCCGGTCGACTCTGAACATTCCGCAATATTTCAATGTTTAGTTGGTGAGGATTATAACCCTATTGAAAAAATATATTTAACCGCTTCTGGTGGTCCTTTTAGAGGTTTGACATCAAAAAAACTACAAAACATCAAAAAAGAGCAGGCACTAAAACATCCTAATTGGGAAATGGGTGCGAAAATTACAATTGATAGCGCAACCTTAATGAATAAAGGGTTAGAGGTTATTGAGGCAAAATGGTTGTTTAATTTAAACGCTGAACAAATTGAAGTTGTGGTTCACCCTCAATCAATTATTCATTCTGCGGTACAATTTGAAGATGGTTCTATAAAAGCACAGCTAGGCACACCCGACATGAAGCTGCCAATACAATACGCACTTGGTTTCCCTATAAGGTTGAAAAACAATTTTAAGCGTTTCAATTTTATGGATTATCCTTGTTTAACCTTTGAAAAACCTAACTTGAAAACTTTTAAAAACCTACAATTAGCTTACAATGCAATGGAAAAAGGAGGAAATATGCCGTGTATTTTGAATGCTGCAAATGAAGTTGTTGTTGCTGCTTTTTTGCAAGATAAAATAGGTTTTTTAAATATGTCAGATTTAATTGCGAATTGTATGGAAAAAATTACTTTTGTTGCCAACCCGAATTTAGAAGACTATATAGCTACTAATGAGGCGACAAGAAAATTAGCTAAAGAACTATTATAAATGGAATTTTTAATAAAAGCATCTCAACTCTTAATGAGTTTATCAATACTAGTCTTACTACACGAACTTGGACATTTTATACCCGCAAAATTATTTAAAACAAGGGTAGAGAAATTCTACTTGTTTTTCGACCCTTGGTTTTCGGTTGTAAAAAAGAAAATTGGGGGTACTGAATATGGAATTGGTTGGCTTCCTCTTGGTGGGTATGTAAAAATATCAGGAATGATTGATGAAAGTATGGATAAAGAGCAGATGGGAAGACCCGCTGAGCCTTGGGAGTTTAGGGCAAAGCCAGCTTGGCAAAGATTAATAATTATGTTGGGGGGGGTTACTGTAAATTTATTGCTGGGCATTTTTATTTATTCTATGACGTTGTTTGTTTACGGAGATAAGTATTTGCCAAACAAAAGCCTAGCTGATGGGGTTTGGGTGGTTGATGAGATGGCAACGGATCTTGGTTTTGAAAATGGAGATAAATTTATTGCTGCTGATGGAGAAAAAATAGAGCGTTTTTCTGATATTTTGGAGAGGGTTATTGTTGCTAAAACAATAACAGTTGAAAGAAATGGTTTTACAACAGATATTAAAATGCCAATTGATGTGGTTGATAAATTTTTAAACAATAAAAACAAGCAATTATTTTACCCAAGAATACCAACGATTATTAGTGGTTTTCCTGAAAACTCGAATGCTAAAAAGGCGGGGTTAATGAAAAAGGACGTAATTTTAGGAATAAATGGTGGTTTAATTAAATATTTTGACGAGTTTAAATCAGAATTATTAAAACATAAAGGAGGGGAGGTTGAGCTTATTGTTGATAGAAATAATGATGAGTTAATTATTACTACACCCGTTTCCAATGAGGGGACTCTTGGTTTTTCCCCCGCTAACCTTACCCTAAAACAGCTTGAGGAATTAGGGTTTTACACCCTTTCCTCTGATAAATATGGATTTGCGGCTTCTTTTCCTGCGGGTTATAATAAAGCGATAAAAAAATTAAGCTCATATATAGATCAATTTATGTTGATTTTAACACCTAGTACAGGGGCCTACAAGGGAATGGGTGGTTTTGGGTCAATAGGGTCTTTGTTTCCAGCAACATGGAACTGGGAGGTTTTTTGGAATTTAACGGCTTTCTTGTCTTTAATGTTGGCTTTTATGAATGTTCTACCCATTCCGGCCTTAGATGGTGGGCATGTTATGTTTTTGATTTACGAATTGATCGCGGGTAAGCCCGCCCCAGAAAAGGTAATGGAGAATGCACAAATAGTAGGGATGGTTATATTACTTTCTTTATTGATTTATGCAAATGGAAATGATGTAATGAAATTGTTCTAGATGTTAGATTCTTTATCTACATACCATTACATTATAATTTTTTCTTCAATAATTATTATATCTTACTTTTTTAATTCTTTTTCAAAAAAGTCTGGCATTCCTTCTGTTTTAATGCTAATAGCTCTGGGTTTTATTATAAATCTCTATACTCCTTTTCTAAATAAGTTTGATTTCGTATTAGAGGTTTTGGGAACGGTTGGCCTTATATTAATTGTTTTAGATGGCGCACTAGGGTTAAGATTATTAAAAAACAAAATAGGAATTATCCTAAAATCTTTCTTTGTAAGTCTAATCACTTTAGTTTGCACCTCTTATCTTGGCGCCATGTTTTTAAATTACTTTTTTGAAATTAAAATACTTCACGCTTTACTATTAACAACCCCCCTCTCTATATTAAGTTCTGCTATTTTGCTTCCATCAATTGGTTCAATAGAAGATAATAAAAGAGAGTTCTTAATTTATGAGAGTACTTTTTCAGATATTATTGGAATAATTTTTTTTGTAACTGTATTAAGCTTTATAAGTCCTGATACAGAAAATAATAAAGTTTATGGTTTTATTTTAAGTAATTTGATTGGAACAACCGTGTTTTCAATTTTTATTTCATATTTTTTGATTTATTTATTTCAAAAGTTAAAAGGCGAGGCAAAGTTGTTTTTACTTATTTCTGTCTTAATGATTTTATATGCATTCAGTGAAATGCTAAACCTTTCTTCTTTAATTATAATTTTAGTGTTTGGTCTTATCCTTAATAATTACAAATTGTTTTTTAAAGGTTTTCTTTCAAACTTAATTGTTGGAGATAAAAAAATACTAGAAATAATTGATGATTTTAAGGTTGTTACGCTTGAATCTGCTTTTGTTGTGAGGACTTTCTTTTTTATCTTGTTTGGCTGGTCTATAAATATTAATGATTTGCTTGATTTAAAATCTTTTTTAATTGCCCTTTCAATTGTAGTTGTAATTTATTTGGTTAGGTGTGTTGTTCTTTTTGTTTTTTCTATTACTCTTAGGTTGGATAAAATATTACCTGAACTGTTTTTGGCTCCAAGAGGTCTTTTAACAATTTTATTGTTTTTTACCATCCCTGAGGGTTTAATAGATTCTGATTTAAATTTTGAGGGTGTTTTTTTATATGTGATTATTTTTTGCAGTATAATTATGACGTTAATTTTAGTTAATGAAAAGAAAAAAGAAGTATTATATAAAAGCGAGTATTCAGAGGGCGAGAACGACTTAAATCAGGAAATTAATCGTGGGTTTAAAGATTCAGATAGAGAGGGGGGGTTGAGTAAAAACAAACTATAAGTCTTTTAGTTTTTTCTTTCGCTTAATTTTCTAGTTTTGTAAACTTATTATAAAATAATTTATCATGATCGATATTAAAAAAACACTGAGCGCTTTAGGAATTAAGGCGTCTAATAATGGCACCTCAACAGGGGTTAAGTCTTTTGGTGGTGGTGCTGAAATTAAATCTTATTCTCCGGTAGATGGAGGTTTGATTGGAAAGGTTAGCACAACAACTCCAGCAGAATATGAAAAAGTAATGCAGACCGCAACAGCTGCGTTTAAAGTTTGGAGATTAAAACCCGCTCCATTTAGAGGTGAGGTTGTTCGTCAGTATGGGGAAAAATTAAGGGTTTATAAACAAGATTTAGGAGAGCTTGTTTCTTATGAAATGGGGAAGTCTTTGCAAGAGGGTTTAGGAGAAGTGCAAGAAATGATCGACATCTGTGATTTTGCAGTTGGTCTTTCTCGTCAGCTACATGGTTTAACTATGCATTCTGAACGTCCAGGACATAGAATGTATGAGCAATACCATCCTCTTGGTGTGGTTGGAATTATTTCTGCATTTAATTTCCCGGTTGCTGTTTGGAACTGGAATACAGCATTAGCTTGGATTGCAGGAGATACTTGTGTTTGGAAAGCATCAGAAAAAGCGCCATTATGTGCAGTTGCTTGTCAAAATATCTGGGGTGAAGTGGCGAAAGAAAATGATTTGCCAGAAGGGGTTTCTTGTATCATAAATGGAGATTATATGGTAGGTGAAATGATGACATCTGATGATAGGCTACCATTAATTTCTGCTACTGGATCAACAAGAATGGGTAGAATTGTAGGTGCTGAAGTAGCTAAAAGGTTTGGGAAATCGTTGTTAGAGTTAGGAGGAAACAATGCAATTATAATTACTCCAAATGCTGATTTAGAAATTACAATTATTGGGGCTTTATTTGGGGCTGTTGGTACTTGTGGGCAAAGATGTACTTCCACAAGAAGATTAATTATACATGAGACGGTTTATAATGAGGTAAAGAATAAATTAGCAAAAGCTTATACTCAATTGTCTATTGGTAATCCTTTAGATGAAAGCAATCATGTTGGTCCATTAATTGATAAAGATGCTGTAAATATGTATTTAACTGCTATTGAAAAAGCAAAACAAGAAGGGGGTAATGTTTTGGTTGAAGGCGGTGTGTTGGAGGGTGAGGGTTATGAAAGTGGTTGTTATGTAAAGCCAGTAATTATTGAAGCTAAAAATCATTTCCAAATTGTTCAAGATGAAACTTTTGCTCCTATTTTATACATTATGAAATATACTGATTTAGAAGAGGCTATTGAAATGCAAAATGGTGTAAAGCAAGGTTTGTCTTCTGCTATTATGACAACTAATTTGCGTGAGGCTGAAAAATTCTTATCCGTTGCGGGGTCTGATTGTGGAATTGCAAATGTTAATATTGGAACTTCAGGGGCTGAAATTGGTGGTGCTTTTGGTGGTGAGAAAGAAACTGGTGGAGGAAGAGAAAGCGGTTCTGATGCTTGGAAAATTTACATGAGAAGGCAAACAAATACAATTAATTATACTGAAGATCTTCCTTTGGCTCAGGGTATTAAATTTGATTTATAGAAACCCTTATGTTTAACCAGTTTATTAAAAAAGCTCTTATTGATGGTTTTATATATTTTTGAAAATGACTTTTTATAAAAAAATTTTTTTTTTCCTTTTAACAGTAATTCCTGTTTATTCTTTTTGTCAAACTAATTCAGGTTGTAGTGGTGTTACTATATCCTCGGCAGCTGTTAATGGTAGTTATTCTGTAGGTTCATATTTAGAAAGTGATGGTATAAGAGATGGTAATGATTATTATGGTTCAACAATCTATTATCCTGAAAACACAATTGGTTTATTGCCAAGTATTATTATTATACCTGGTTATGCTAACCCAGAATTGAGTATTCAAGCTTGGGGATCTTTTTTAGCTTCTCATGGAATTGTTTGTATGACTATTGGTACTAATAGTATTTTTGATGAGGTCATCGTTAGAAAAATAGCTCTTCAAGATGCTTTAATTAGCTTAAAAGCTGAACATTTTAGGGTTGGATCTCCTTTATTTAATAGTTTGGATACTAGCCTTATCGCTCTTGGTGGCTGGTCAATGGGCGGTGGGGGTGCTCAATTAGTTGCAGCTGAAGACCCTAGAATAAAAGCAATACTTGCTTTCTGCCCATGGATAGATCCAGTAGATGTTTCTCCTCTTATATTAAACCACAGCACTCCTATTCTTTTTTTTAGTGGACAAATTGATGTTGTAGCCCCTCCTGGAATTCATGCTGATATACAATACAACTACACTCCAAGCTCTACAAAAAAACTTAAATATGAAGTGTTTGGTGGTGGGCACACAATTGCAAACACTCCTTTGGGTGGTTTTGGTGAGGTGGGAAGAATGGGTCTTTCTTGGTTAAAAAAACACCTTATTAATGATAGTTGCTACTGCCCTTTATTGTTAAATATACCAACTACAGCCTCTGATTATGAAACCAACATAGATTGCTCCAACCCAAATAGTGTTTTGGACTATAAAAATGATTTAATTGTTTTTCCTAATCCGGCAAGTAATACTATTAACTTGAAGGGAGTGTTGTCTAAAAATAGTATTTATAAAATTATAAGTATTGATGGTAGGGTTTTAAAGAGTGAAATTTTAAAAAACTCTAAAATTGATGTTTCTTTTTTAAAAAAAGGAGTCTATTTTTTAGACTATGAAAATACTAAAATAAAAATAATTAAAAACTAGTTTTATTTTTTATCCAGCTTAATTCTATCATCCTTATTTGCAATTTCCCATGCTGTTAAAAATATAAATCTTGTTATTTTCTGAATTTTATCAAAATTAATTTTATCTACTGTATCTGTTGTTTTATGATAGTCTTCATGAATTCCATTAAAATAGAAAATTACAGGAATATTATTTTTAGCAAAATTATAATGATCTGAACGGTAATAATATCTATTGGGATCATCCTCTTTATTAAATGTATAGTCTAACTCTAAACCTATATACTCTTTATTTACTTGTTCACTTATATCGTGGAGTTCTTTACTTAACCTGTCTGCTCCTATAAGGTATATATAATTAGGGTTATCTTTAAAATCTCCTATTCTACCTATCATATCAATATTAAAGTTAGCCACGGTTTTTTCTAAAGGATAAATAGGATAATCTGTATAATATTTACTACCTAACAAACCTTTTTCTTCTCCTGAAACTGCCATTATTAAAACTGATCTTCTTGGTCCTTTTCCTTCTTTTTTAGCTATCATAAAAGCTTCTGCTATTTCCATTGCTGCAACCGTTCCACTACCATCATCATCTGCTCCATTAAAAATTAAGGTGTCGTGTTTTCCTAGATGATCATAGTGCGCGGTAATAATAATAAGTTCTTCTTTTATATCAGTTCCTTCAATATATCCCAATACATTTTCTCCTTTAATTTTCTTTTTGTTTCCAAATATTTTTTTTATTAAACTCTGATCACAATCATCACACTTACAAAGGTGTCTTCCAGAATTTACTTTGAATTTCTGATAGTAGGTATTTTTTTTATAGGGAGGTATTCCTATTTTTTTAAAATGTTTCATTATATAGTCGGCAGCCATTTTTTGTCCAGGCTTTCCTGTTTCTCTTCCTTCTAATGAGTCAGAAGCTAAAATATTAAGGTGTTTTTGTAAGTCTTCTACAATAATAGTTTCTGAAAACTTTATATTTTCTTGACTAAATAGAAAACAAGGAAGAAAAAAAAATAAAAGAATTTTATTTATCATTTTTTAAAAGTAAAGTAACTTATTATTGAAGGTAAATATATTTATATAGGTTTATATTTTTTATATTTTTATTTTATTTACTCTTGTTTCATGCCTTCCTCCTTCAAAATCTGTTTTTAAAAAAATATCTACTATTTTTTCTACTTCATCCCATTTCAAATGTCTAGCCGGCATAGTAAGTATATTTGCATTATTATGTAATCTTGCTTGTTCTGCGATATGAGTATTCCAACATAATGATGCGCGAATTCCTTGATGTTTATTTGCTGTCATATTAATTCCATTTCCTGTTCCGCAAAATTGAATGCCTATCTCATTTTTTCCATTTTCAATACTTTCAGCTAATTTATGTGCAAAATCTGGGTAGTCTACACTTTCTAAAGAATAACACCCATAATCATTGATTTTATTACCTTTATTAGATAAAAAAATTTTTATTTTTTCTTTATATTCAAACCCTGCGTGATCACAAGCTAGTCCTATTTTCATTTTTTTTTTTTTTAACAGTATGTTAGTATATATATATATTAATCTAGTTAATTTATTTTATTTATTAATGTTTCAATTAAAAATATGTTGATAAATAAATAATCAATTTTTATTTTTTTTTATTTTTTTTTTATTAAAAAAACTAAGCATTTATGATTTTTTAAAGTCAAGTAAAATTATTGTTTTTTGTATTTTATTTTTAAACTCACTTATTAACTTTATTTGATTGTAAAAATAATTTTATTTATTAAAATAAAGCTGTTAGTTTAGTTTATTAACAAGTATTAATATATGTTAATATATTATTTAAGTAGTTGATTATTATGATTAAAAAATTAACAATTAAAAAAAAATATGTGTGTTTTTTTTAATACATAATAAAAGCTAAAATTTATATATAAATTTATTAACTCAGTTAACACCTTTATATATAAATTATTTTTTTTTTATTTTTTAAAAAACTATAAGTATATATTATTAATATAAAAACAAAGGCAATTTTTAATGTTATAAAATTATTGTATTTTTACAAATCACTAATAAAATTAAAATTATGAAAAAAATATTTAGTTTATGTATCACATTATTTTTATTTGGTAATATTTTTTCACAAGTAACATCAGTTACTTTTTGTGATGATTTTGAAGCTTATCAAACTGGAGATCCTATTGCAGAAACTTCTTCTAGTTGGAATTCATGGGGAGAATTAATGAGTGGAAGCACAGCTCCTTTTGTAGATGATGCTAATGTAGTAAATATGAATGCTTCAAGTGGAGACCAATCTTTATACTTTGAGGCAGTAGGAGCAGGAGGACCTCAAGATGTGGTACTTCCTTTTGGTTCTGGTGCACCATATACTATTGGTGATTTTGAATTTTCAGCAAACTTTTTTGTTAATCAAGGAACAGGTGCTTATTTTAATTTTCAAGCAGAAAATATTCCTGGAACGACATGGAGTTTAGATGTACAAATGGATGCAACAGGTAATATTTCTTTTCAAAATGGAGGAGGTGCAACTATTTTTTTAACATCAACATATCCTATGAATTCATGGTTTGAAATAAAAATTATTGTTGATTTAACAAACAATAATTGGGAAATATTTATAGATAATCAATCTCAAGGAAGTTTTACAAATTCAGTTAATAAAATTGCATCCTTAGATTTATATCCAATTTCAGGACATCAATTTTATATAGATGATGTTTGTTATTCTTATACTCCTGCTGTTTTAGAAAATTTAAATGCACAAGTATCAACAGTTACACCAATAACAGGTTTAGCAGGTCAAACAAGAAATCCTTCAGTAGAAGTAAGAAACTTAGGTTTAACAAATGTTACTTCTTTTGATGTTGATTTTGAATATAATGGAATAATAATTACTGAAAATATTAGTGGATTAAATATGGTTACTCTTGATGTTTATCAGATTAATTTTAATAATTCTATATCTTTAATTTCAGGAACTAATTTAGGGTTAGCTACTGTATATAATGTTAATGGTTTAGGACAAGATGATGAACCTTTAGATGATCAAATAACAATAAATATAGAAGCTATTACACCTGCAGAAGGAAAAATAGTAATTGGTGAGGAAGCAACAGGCACATGGTGTGGTTGGTGTCCAAGAGGAGCTGTAGCTTTAAATTGGATGGATAATGATTATGAAGGATATTGGCAAGGTATTGCTGTACACAATGGTGATCCAATGACAGATGCTGATTATGATAATGGAATGGCACCATATATTGGGGGTTACCCTAGTGGTATGGTTGATAGAGGACAAGAAATAGATCCGGGAGCTTTTAAAAATGATTTTTTACAAAGAATAATAATTGAACCAAAAGGAATAATTACAAATGGAGCAGAATTAACTGGAAATAATCTTAAAGTTAATTTAACTGTTAATTTCCAAAATTCAGTTAGCGGTAATTACAAATTAGCTTGTGTTTTAGTTGAAGATTCAGTTACAGGTACTACACCTCAATATTATCAATCTAATTCATATAGTGGTGGTGCTTCAGGTTCTTTAATAGATGTAGACGGTAGTGATTGGGCAAATAAACCATCTAATGTTCCCGCATCACAAATGGTATACAGACATGTAGCGAGAGGTATCGCTCCATCTTTTACAGGAAGTAGTCTTTCAAATACTTCATATAATTCAGGAGATACTGAAACTTTGTGTTTCGAATTTACTTTAGACCCATCATGGGATTTATCAAAAATTCACATTGTTGGTATGTTAATAGATAATGGAAATATGATTGATAATGCTTCTTCAAGCTCTATAGGTGCTGCAGAAAATTTAGGATATACTGCATGTACAACAACTTCAACAGGAATAGAATTAAATGGTCCAGATAAAATAAATATTTATCCAAATCCAGCAACTAATAATATTTATATTTCAAATTTATGTGAAAAATCAATTATTAAAATTTATGATATTCAAGGTAAGTTAGTTTTAGAAAATAAAATTTCAAATAAAGAATATGTTAATATTTCAATGCTAGCAAAAGGAATTTATCAAGTTAAATTTGAAGGAAATAACATAAATGAAACAAGAAAATTAATTATAGAATAGTTAAACTAGAATAAAGTCCATTTGCTTTCTTTCTAAGTCAGCTCTTTGAATTTTAATTTTAACTTTTTGCCCTAGTTGGTATATTGCTTTAGAGCGGTATCCAATTAGGGCATATTTTTTTTCATCATAAATATAATGATCATCTTTTATACTACTAATCTTAACCAAACCCTCACACTTATTTTCTATAATTTCTACATACAAACCCCATTCAGTTACACCAGAAACTACACCCTCAAAAGAGTAACCAATTTTATTTTTAAGAAATTTAACCTGCATATATTTAATAGAATTTCGCTCAGCAGTTGATGCTACTTTTTCCTTTTCAGAACAGTGCTTACAAACCTTCTCTAAATTTTCTTTACCCACTGAAGTAGCACCATTAATATAATCATCTAGTAACCTATGAACTATTAAATCAGGGTATCTTCTAATTGGTGAAGTAAAATGAGAGTAATAATCAAAGGCCAACCCATAATGGCCAATGTTATTAGTTGAATAAACAGCTTTTGCCATTGAACGAATAGTTAATATTTCAACTATTTGCTGCTCTTTTTTACCCTTCACTTTTTTAAGCAAATTATTTAATGATTCTGAAAGTTTATTTGAATTTTCATTATTTATAGAGTATCCAAACTTTTTTACAATATTATTTAAAGTTGAAACCCTATCTGTATCTGGTAAATCATGAACTCTATACACAAATGATTTAGCCTCTTTTTTTGGAAAACCAATATGTTTAGCAACTGTTTTGTTTGCTAAAAGCATAAACTCCTCAATCAAATGATTGGTTGACAAACTCTCTTTAAAATAAACATCTATGGGTTTATTGTTTTTATCTAAAATAAACTTAACCTCAGTGCTTTCAAAATTTATTGAACCTTTTTTTTGTCTTTTTAATCTAAATACTTTAGATAATTTATCTAACAAAAGTAACTCAACCGACAGTACTCCTTTTTTATTATCAATAACATCCTGTGCTGTTTGGTAAGTAAAACGAACATCAGAATGAATAACGGTTTTTGCTATTTTGTAATCTATCAAATTTGCATTTTCATCCATTTCAAACAAAACTGAGTAAGCTAAACGATCAACATTTGGTTTTAATGAACAGATATTATTAGATAGTATTTCAGGTAGCATTGGAATAACCCTATCCACTAAATAAACAGAAGTAGCCCTTTCAACAGCCTCTTTGTCAATAACGCCCCCTTTTTTCACATAATGAGATACATCAGCAATATGCACTCCTATTTCCCAATTTCCATTAGTTAGTTTTTTTACCGATAACGCATCATCAAAGTCTTTTGCGTCCTTTGGGTCAATAGTAAAAGTAGTTGTTTTTCTAAGGTCTAAACGACTCTTAATTTCTTCAACTGATATTTTTTTAGCTATACTGTTTGCTGATTTTTCAACTTCTTTTGGGAATTTTGGTGCAAAACCATAGTCATAAAGAATGGAGTTTATTTCGGTATTATGGTCATCAACTTTTCCAATTATTTCAATAACCTTACCAATAGGGTTTTTATAATTTTCATTCCACCCCTCTACTTTTACCAATACTTTTTTATTTAAGTATTCTTTTCTAATTGATTTTTGTGGTATAAAAACATCAAAAGAAACACTTCTGTCATCAGTTATTAAAAAATAATTTGATGACGAATTATCTATTACACCAACAAACTCCGTTTTTTTTCTTTTAATAACACTTACAACCTCTCCTTCTTGTTTTTTCTTTCTTTTTGTAAAAAGTAAAACCTCCACGTCATCACCAGTTAAGGCAAATTGACTGTATTCTTTTGGGATGAAAACCTCATTTTCATCATCAATATTTGCATAAACACCTCTTTGATTAGTGTTTTTTATAGTGGTAACAACCTTAGATGTCTTCTGCTTTAACCTAAATGAACCCCTTTGAGTTTCTTCTAAAACACCTGATAAAACCATACCCTTCAACACATCAATTATCTGGATTTTCACACCCATTTCTTTAACTTTTAAAATTTTACTAACCTGTTTGTAGTTTAGCTTCCTTTTAGAATTTTCTCTAAAAATTAGTAATAGTAAATCAAATAGACGAGTGTTTGAAAACTCAGCCTTTACCTTTTTCTTGTATTTTTTCTTTTTCTTCATATTATTGTGGTAAAAATAATAGTAATTTTACCCCCAAGTGATAATAAAAAGTAAATATATCATTATCTTGTTGTTAAGTGTTTTGATTTTATCGTCATGTAGAACGAAAAAGAAAACATTTAACGGCACCTCAACCCTTAAATGTACTGATTATGATGGGTCGTCTATCAAAACAAAACAAAACAAAAAAACAAAATGGAGTTTAGTGCTTTATAAAGATGGAGATAGGGTTGGAGGAAAGGCTAAAAAAGGAAAAAGCAGGCTCTTTAAAAAGAAAAAATAGCTCTTCGTAACCATTTATATAATATGGTCGTTTATAAAGGCAACAAGAAACGACCATGAAACAATTTCTATTTACAATTATTATTTTACCATTTTTACTTTCTGGGCAAACAGAGGATAAAAAAATATCTAGTTTCTCAACCCCCCTTATTCCGGACAAAAAAATAACTGCAATTGCCACTGATAATACAGGATTAAATTGGATAGGCACTCTTGATGGCTTAATTTGTTACAACGGAAAAAGGTGGCACATAATCACATCTAAAAACAGCAAACTACCATCCGATAAAGTTTTGTCAATAAAAATAGTTGGTAACACAAAATACATTGGCACCACAGAAGGTTTGCTAGTAATTAATAATAAATCGTGGGATGTTTATACTTCAAAAAACAGTAAATTGCCTTCTGATAAAATCAGAAAAATTATAAAAACCAAAGATAATATTTTAATAGCAACATCAAAAGGGCTAGTAAAATATAGTAATGATTTTGAGGTCATTTTCTCAAGTGATAAAAATGGAATAGTTGATGATGATTTTATATCTATGAATGTAGACAACAATAATGTTGTTTGGCTTGGAACAAATAGAGGCCTATATAGTTTTACAAATAACATGTGGAGAATATATAACACAAAAAACTCAGATTTACCCAACAACAATATTTGGGACATAGTAATTGATAGGGAAGGTAAAAAATGGATAGCAACAAAAAGAGGTATAGTTACCATACTAGACGAACAATGGGTTTTGTTTAACAAACAAAACACACCACTTAAAACAAATACAATTAAATCTTTGGTATATGATGATTATGATCAAGTTTGGGTTGGAACGGATAGGGGGGTTGTTTCTTTTGATGGTGTAGATTGGAAAAAACATAGAATAAGCCACAAAAAAACGCTTGTGACTTCATTGTTTATTGATGACTTTGACAACAAGTGGGTGTGTACCTTAAAAGATATAGTTGTATATAATATTGATGGTGTTGAGTTTAAGAGTAATATTAGTGTGCAAAATAGCGTTATTGTAAGTAAATAAAAAATCAAAGAGTGAAACACATTTTTTGGTTAATACGCAAAAAGACCAACTATAATTAGTTGGTCTTTTTGTTTGCTCCCCCTCTAGGACTCGAACCTAGGACCCTCTGATTAACAGTCAGATGCTCTAACCAGCTGAGCTAAGGAGGAGTGTCTGTTAAAAACGGCTGCAAAAATAGAAGAAAGGATTAAATAATACAATATATTTGCAAAAAAAAATATATGAGTATTTTAGTGGTTGGTACAGTAGCTTTTGACGCAATAGAAACGCCTTTTGGAAAAACAGATAAAATAGTTGGGGGAGCAGCAACATATATTTGCTTGTCATCATCCTTTTTTACAAATAAATTAAATTTAGTGTCTGTGGTTGGAGAAGACTTTCCTCAAGAGACTATTGAGATGTTAAAAGAAAAAAGTGTAAATACTAAAGGGCTTCAAATAAAAGAAGGTGAGAAAACATTTTTCTGGTCAGGCAGGTATCACAATAACATGAATTCTAGAGACACAATTGATACTCAGCTTAATGTTTTAGAAAATTTTGAGCCAATTGTACCAGAAGAGTTTAAAGGTTCAGAATTTTTAATGTTAGGAAATTTAATGCCTTCAGTTCAAAAGAAGGTTTTAGATCAAATGACAAAAAGACCAAAATTAATCATTTTAGATACCATGAATTTTTGGATGGATCATTTTATGGACGACCTGAAGGAGGCTTTAAAAGAAGTAGATGTTCTTACCATTAATGATGAAGAGGCTCGTCAGCTTTCTGGCGAACATTCTTTAGTTAAAGCGGCCAAAGCAATATTAGCAACAGGACCTAAATACCTAATTATTAAAAAAGGAGAGCATGGGGCGTTATTGTTTAATAAAAAAGAAGTGTTTTTTGCACCAGCATTACCTCTAGAAGAAGTTTTTGACCCAACAGGAGCTGGAGATTCTTTTGCAGGAGGTTTTGTTGGTTATTTAGCTAAAACTAATGATATTTCGTTTGAAAACATGAAGAGAGCAGTGATTAACGGCTCTGCAATGGCGTCATTTTGTGTGGAGAAATTTGGAACACACAAGCTAACTGAAATCAACCAAAATGATGTTGACGCAAGAATCAATGAGTTTGTAAATTTGGTTAAGTTTGATATTTCTTTAAAATAAAGAATTACCTTTATTAGCCACATTGTTTTCATACCACTGATCTGTTAATAGATTTTTTCCATCAGCAGCTTCAACTGCTAAAAAATCACACCTTTCATTCTCCTTATTGTTAGCATGACCCTTTACCCAGATAAAAGCAACTCTTTGCGTTCTATACACTTTAAGAAACCTAATCCATAAATCAGGATTTTTCTTTTTATTGAAATTTTTTTTCTCCCACCTAAACAGCCATTTTTTTTCTACTGAATCAATAACATATTTTGAGTCAGAGTAAATTGTAATTTCAGAATTTTCTTTTTTTACACTTTCAAGGGCAATAATTACAGCCAACAACTCCATTCTATTGTTTGTAGTCAGCTTAAACCCTTGCTTTAACTCTTTACGGTAGCCACCGCTCAACAACACAACCCCATAACCTCCATTTCCAGGATTTCCTTTGGCAGAGCCATCAGTATAAATAATTATACTCATAAGCCAAACAATGTTTTTTCAATAATTTTAGGGAATAAAGATTGTTCTAATTCACGAACCTTAGCGGCTAAACTTTCTACACTTTCATCAGGAGAAAGACCAAAACTCTCTTGGAAAATAATTTTTCCCTCATCATAATTTTTATTTACAAAATGAACGCTAATTCCACTTTCACTTTCTTTGTTTTCCAAAACTGCTTTATAAATATTTTCACCATACATCCCTTTTCCACCATATTTAGGCAATAAAGCAGGGTGAATATTAATAATCTTGTTGGGGTACTGTTCAATCATTTTTGAAGGTATTTTTAATAAAAATCCAGCCAAAATAATATAATCAACCTTATGTTTTGCTAATATTTTAGCTAAATCACCAAAACTTTCAAGCTCTTTTTTTGATGTAAAAAACATTGGAACCCTCAGTTTTTTGGCTCTCTGTGTAATAAAAGCATCTTTTCTATTTGTACACATCATCACTACCTTAATATCGGGTGAGTTATTGAAATAAACACAAATATTCTCAGCATTACTTCCTGCTCCTGAACCAAAAATTGCTAAATTTTTCACTCCTTAAAGTTTTTTTCAAAAATAGTATAAACAAACAGATGTTAAAATAGAAAATAAGAAAGTTTGCAAATTCTTTTTATTATAGTTTTATTTGCAACTTAATAACTAAAAACATATTAATATGTCAGATGTAGCAGAAAAAGTAAAAGCAATTATTATTGATAACCTAGGCGTTGATGCTAGTGAGGTAACAGCTGCAGCAAGTTTTACAAATGATTTAGGCGCAGATTCTTTAGATACAGTAGAGTTGATTATGGAATTCGAAAAAGAATTCGATATTCAAATTCCAGATGATAAAGCCGAAGCTATTGTAACGGTTGGTGATGCTGTTTCTTTTATAGAAGAAGCGAAAGCCTAAATAAAAATGAAAACCAGAAGAGTGGTTGTTACAGGTATGGGGGCTTTAACCCCTATAGGTAACAACTTAAAAGAATATTGGAAATCATTAGTTGAGGGATTAAGTGGTGCTGCGCCAATTACAAATTTTGATGCGTCAAACTTTAAAACACAATTTGCTTGTGAGTTAAAAAACTTTGAGGCTACAGATTTTTTACACAAAAAAACAGCAAGAAAAATGGATCCTTTTTGTCAATACGCCATGGTTGTTTCAGATGAGGCAATAAATGATTCGCTTTTAAACATTAGTAGCATAGATACAGATAGAGTTGGAGTTATTTGGGGCTCTGGAATTGGGGGAATGAAAACATTTCAACAAGAAACTTCTAGTTTTGCAACAGGTAGCGGAACACCTAGATATAGTCCATTTTTTATTCCAAAATTAATTTCTGATATTCCTGCTGGTCATATTTCAATAAAACATGGTTTTAGAGGTCCAAACTTCACTACCGTTTCAGCCTGTGCTTCATCAACAAACGCATTAATTGACGCATTTAACTATATTAAATGGAATAAGGCAGATGTTTTTATTGCTGGCGGTTCTGAGGCTTGTATTTTTGAAACAGGAATGGGTGGCTTTAACGCAATGATGGCGCTATCTACTCGTAATGATGATCCACAATCAGCATCCCGCCCATTCGATAAAGATAGGGATGGATTTGTAATGGGAGAAGGGGCTGGAGCAATTGTGCTGGAGGAATATGAGCATGCAATAAAAAGGGGGGCAACAATTTATGCAGAAGTCGTTGGAGGGGGATTAACAGCGGATGCACATCACATTACAGCTCCACACCCAGAAGGATTAGGAGCGAGAAATGTAATGAGGCTAGCCATTGAAGATGCTGGCGTTGATCTTACAGAAATTGATTATATAAATGTTCACGGAACATCCACACCGCTTGGAGATATTGCAGAAACAAAGGCAATTAAGGATTTGTTTGGGGACCATGCATATAATTTAAATATTAGCTCAACTAAATCAATGACGGGTCATCTTTTAGGAGCAGCAGGAGTAGTTGAGTCTATTGCTTGTATAATGGCGGTAAAAAACAACACTATCCCCCCCACAATAAATCATAAAACAGATGATCCAAATATTGATAATAAGCTGAATTTAACGCTTAACACAGCGCAAAAAAGAAAAGTTAATTATGCGCTTACTAATACATTTGGATTTGGAGGGCATAACGCCTCTTTGTTATTTAAAAAACACGAATCATAAATTTTTACAAAACAATAATATCAAAGCTCACCCTTAAAAAAAAGGGTGAGTTTTTTTTATTTCAATTATTAGGGTATCCTTCTGAAAATAAAATTTATAAAAAAGCACTTATTCATAAATCCTACAATAAGAATAATCATAATGAGAGACTAGAATACCTAGGAGACGCTGTCTTATCCTCTATAGTTTCGGAATCATTATATAATGACTATCCTAGCGCAACAGAGGGTTTTTTGTCTCAAAAAAGAGCAATTATTGTAGGTAGAAAGCACCTAAACCAAGTTGGCAAAAAAATGATTCCAGCTCACGAGATTAAAACTAAATTGGAAAAAATACCTATTAGTGTTTATGGAAATACTTTGGAGGCAATTTTAGGAGCAATCTATATAGATAAGGGGTTTGATAAAACAAAAAGATTTGTTCAAAAGTATATTTATAATTCAGAGTTTTTAAATAAATTATCAGATTCAGATTTTAAAACTAAAATTTTAAAATACTCCCAAAAGGAGAATATAAATCTGGATTATAGAGTGGAAAAACAAGAAGGCCCTGACCATAAGAAAATTTTTTTAATTGCAATTTATCTTAATAATAATAAAATTGCAGAAGCAAAAGCGTCATCAAAAAAGGAAGCCGAACAAAAGGCAGCAAAAAAAGCATATAAAATTGTATTTTAGCGCTAATGAAAACACATTACACATTAGACTGTGTCCAAGAATATGAATTTATTGTCTTAGCAATAAACAGCCATAGCAAAGCATATAAACTGTGTTGGAATTTAAATAACACACTTTTATTAAATTTTGAAATAACTGATGGGCATTCGATTTCAGATGGGTTGTTGTTTACAAGATATAAAACCAAAACCGAAAATGGGGCCCAGATTGATCTTGTCGCCAACAGAACCAAGAAGGGCTACTTAATACCATCACAAAAAAGTGTAAATTACTTTTTAGTTATAAAAGATGATGGTTGGCGCGAAACAAAAGAGTCATTTTTATATAAACTAAGAACAATAAATGATATACTTTTGGTGTTTGAAATAGATTTAGAAAAAACTAAAAATAGTGATAGATTTATAATACATGATAAGAAAAACTAAAATAATAGCAACAATTGGTCCAGCAACATCTTCAAAAGAAGTGTTAAAGAAGATTATTGTTAAAGGGGTGAATGTTTGTAGGTTAAACTTCTCTCATTTAACTCATAATGCTGCAAAAGCGATAATTTCAAATATTAAAGAGATTAACCAAGAACTGCACGTTCATACAGCTATATTAGCAGACCTACAAGGGCCAAAAATTAGAGTTGGAGAATTTAAAAAACCAATAAACCTTATAAAAGGTAATAAGGTGATTTTTAGTACTAAAAACAAAAAAGATTGTATTTATATCAACTACCAGAATTTTGCAAAAGATGTTAATGTAAAAGACAAAGTATTGTTAGATGACGGAAAACTAGTACTTAAGGTGGTCAGTACAAATAAAAAAGATACGGTTGTTTTAAAAGTGGTTTTTGGAGGACTTTTGCAATCAAGAAAAGGAGTAAACCTACCCAACACACCAATCTCCCTCCCTTGTCTTACCAAAAAAGATAAAGAAGATTTAGAGTTTGTGTTGTCAGAAAAAATTGAATGGGTTGGACTTTCATTTGTAAGAAAAGCTGAAGATGTTAGTGTACTTAAGAAGATAATTACAAAAAGAAAATTACACCACAAGGTAATTGCTAAGATTGAAAAGCCTGAAGCTATAAAAAACATAGATGAAATTATTGATGTAACTGATGCTATAATGGTTGCGCGAGGTGACTTGGGAGTTGAGGTTCCCCCTCAGAAGGTGCCTGTATATCAAAAGATGATAGTAAACAAATGTATAATTCATGCTAAACCGGTTGTTATTGCAACACAAATGCTAGAAAGCATGTTAGAAAACCCAACAGCCACAAGAGCGGAGGTAAATGATGTGGCGAACTCAGTTATTGATGGGGCTGATGCGGTAATGCTATCTGGAGAAACATCAGTGGGGAAACATCCATTGAAAGCCGTGGACACTATGAGGGAAATAATTAGAGATGTAGAAGCAAGTGAGCATAATATTTCTCAGAATAAAGTAGTTAGGCCATTGATAAACAACAGTAGATTGTTGAGTAATGCTATCTGCTCTCATGCTTGTGATATTGCGGAAAACACAAATGCTAAAGCAATAATTTCAGTTACTTATTCGGGCTTTAATACGATAAAAACTTCAAGTTTTAGGCCCCAAGCTTTTATTTACGCATTTACCAATAATCATACAATTTTAAATACACTTAGTTTGGTATGGGGGGTTCAAGGGTTTTATTATGACAGAGGAACAACAACAGATCAAACTATTAGAGAAACAAAGGCAATATTAAAAGAGAGGAAGTACCTTAAAAAAGGTGATTTAGTTGTAAATTTAGCGAGTATGCCAGCTAAAGAAATGGGAATGACTAACATGATGAAAATCAGTAAAATTAAATAAAACATAAAATGATTAATACAGTATTATTAGCAGAAATTTGCAAGGTAGCAGGAGCCCCAGGACATGAACAAAAAGTAAGAGAAATTGTACTAAGAGAGATTAAGGGCTTGGTAGATGAAGTAAGAATTGATAACATGGGAAATGTTATAGCAATTAAAAAAGGCAAGAAAAGAAAAAAAGTAATGATTGGCGCCCATATGGATGAGATTGGGTTTATTGTTACTCACATTGATGACAAAGGATTTGTTTATTTTCACACATTAGGAGGTTTTGACCCTAAAACATTGACCGCTCAAAGAGTAATTATACATGGAAAAGAAGATGTAATTGGAGTGATGGGAGGCAAACCAATTCACTTGATGAGCACTGCTGACAGAGCAAAAGTACCCACTATAAAGGATTATTTTATTGATACCGGAAGGCCTAAAAAAGAATTAGAAAAAATAGTTTCTGTTGGAGACACTATTACTAGAAATAGTGAATTGATTGAAATGGGAGATTGTATAAATTGTAAATCATTAGACAATAGAGTTTCTGTTTTTATACTTATTGAAATGTTCCGTGAAATAAAAAAAACACCAACTTACGACATATATGGAGTGTTTACAGTACAAGAAGAAATAGGAATTAGAGGCGCAAACGTCTCATCTATGGATATAAATCCTGACTTTGGTTTTGGTTTAGATACTACTATCGCTTGGGATACTCCAGGAAGCACAAAACAAGAGCGGGTTTCAGCACTAGGAGAAGGGGCTTGTATTAAAGTTATGGACTCCTCTACTGTTTGTGATTATAGAATGGTAAACTATATGAAAGAGTTATCGAAAAAGAAGAAAATAAAAACACAATTAGAAATATTACCCGCAGGAGGTACAGATACAGCGGGTATACAAAGAATGAATCCAGGAGGATGTGTTGTGGGTGCTGTTTCTATCCCTACAAGACATATTCACCAATCAATAGAAATGGTACACAAAAAAGATGTAAGAGGCGCAATAGATTTGTTACGCCACTCTGTAGAAAATTTACATATTTACGATTGGAGTTTTAGATAGAGAAAAATATATAAAATAAAACTAGTAGAAGAGTAGTTTTTTTGTTTTTATATTGTCTCAAACCAAATAGCAATTACCATTTTCAAAGTGAATAAAAGTGTAAAACAGGCATAAGGATATTTCCTAAGAAAAATCCTGAAAGCAAGTAGCGATGCAAATAATGAAGTTTAGCAGATTAAAAGAATTTCCATTAAAAATTTTAAATGCTTTTATCAAACTGCTTTAAGAAACGCACATCATTTTCAAAAAAAAGCCGCAAATCTTTTACTCCATATTTTAACATAGCAATTCTTTCAATTCCCATTCCAAAAGCATAACCAGTATATTTTTTAGAATTAATTCCAGAGTTTTCTAAAACATTTGGATCTACCATTCCGCAACCCAAAATTTCTAAATAACCTGTGTATTTACAAACATTACAACCCTTGCTGTTGCAAATATTACAACTTACATCTACTTCAGCACTTGGCTCTGTAAACGGAAAGTAAGAAGGCCTTAATCGTATTTTTGTTTTTTCACCAAACATTTCTTTCGCAAAATAAAGAAGCGCCTGTTTCAAATCCGCAAAACTTACATCTTTATCAATATACAAACCCTCTACTTGATGAAAAATACAATGTGCACGAGCCGAAATAGCTTCATTTCTATAAACCCTACCTGGAGATAAAGTTCTAATCGGGGGGGTACTTCTCTCCATATATCTTACCTGAACTGAAGAGGTATGTGTTCTTAAAAGCACATCAGGATTAGTTTGTATGAAAAAAGTGTCTTGCATATCTCTTGCTGGGTGTTCTTCTGGTAAATTTAATGCAGAAAAATTATGCCAATCATCTTCAATTTCCGGGCCTTCCGAGATTGTAAAACCAATACGGTTAAAAATATCAACTATCTCTTTTCTCACCAATGAAATAGGATGCCTACTTCCTAAATTAGATATACTAATAGGCCTAGTAAGATCAATTTCACTATCCATTCTCTCTGTTTCAAACCCTCCTTTATACTTATCAACTTTAGCTTGAGCGTTTTGTTTAAGCGTGTTTATTGCTTGTCCAAATTCTTTTTTGCAGTCATTGGGAACGCTTTTGAAAGCAGTAAAAAGCTCATTCATTTTCCCTTTTTTACCTAAAAATTTCAGACGAAAATCCTCTACTTCCCCTTCAGATTTTGGAATAAAACTATCAACCTCTTGTAGTAAATATTTCACTGTCTCTAACATTGTAATAAATTGTATATATTTGCTTATCAAAACACAAAGAAACAACAATTATGGTAAATAAAATTTTAAAGTCAGTGTTATTAGTAGTTTTTACCTTGGCGATTGTAATAAATATTAGTTCTTGTAAAAAAGAAAAAGAAACTATAGCGGCAATTGTAGTTAAAAATGATGCAGGCCTTCCAATTTCAGACGCAAGAGTTGTTTTACATGCTATGCCATTAAAAAACCCGCTTTATTCATATAACCCTGATAATTACGGTACTTTTGACTATATGATTAGCTCTAATTTAGATACGGTTTATAGCGCGCAAGGTCAGGTTTCAGATATTTTCATTGCTGATTGGACTGATGGTAATGGAAGGGTAGAGTTTACATTACCACTAGGAATGATTCTGCATATTTCTGCTTTATGGCAAGTTGATAATAATATAGAGCGCATGGGAGCTAATAAAATTAACATTAAAGAAGGAGAGATTACAACTCAAGTTGTTGAGATTAGAAACTAAGTAAGATATTTTAAAATAGCCTCTTGCATTAACAATCCCTGTTGGTTTTCTGTTAGGTTTTTTATTGCTTTTAATTCAGTAAAATGCGGCCACCCATCCTTATCAATACTATCAAACTTATAGTAGCCAAATGGACATAACACCTTACAAGTTGCTACATGTAATACGTCTAATTTTTCATCTCTACTAAAACGATAACTTTCAAAATTTAACTCTTGGATTCCAATTAAATATAGAATCCCTTTAAGAGTCACTTCATCATCAAACTGCTTTTCTAGCTTTTTAATTAACGCATCCCACCTTTTATTTAGACTTTCCATTTTGCAAAAGTAAGTTTTTAATACCTTTACCAAATGAATTACTTAGATATTGTTATTTCAATCCCATTGCTGTATGGTTTAATTAAAGGTTTTACTAATGGACTTATAAAAGAGATTACTGGTTTATTAGGCTTGTTTATTGGATTTTATGTAGCTATTAATTTTTCTGCCTATTTACATCCAAAACTTGAAGGCGTTTTAGGGGGATATGAGCAGTTTATACCAATAATAGCATTTGCAACATTGTTTATTGTAAGTGTATTTATGATAAAAATATTAGGTTATATTATTAATAAATTAACCAAAGCTTTAGCCTTAGGGTTTATTAGTAAGATTTTAGGAGCTATTTTTGGCTTTTTAAAGGTTTTAGTAATTTTTATTTTTCTTTTAGCTATAGTTACTGATTATGATTTGATTGATAAAACTACTAAAGAGGAGGCAGTTCTATTAAAACCACTGCAAGAAATATCGGAATTGATAACCCCAGAAATAAAAAAAAATAAAACTATAATTTTAAATAAAGTAGATAAAAAAAAAGAAGAAATTAAGAACAGGATAAATAACGCTAACCCCTCTGAATAGCAACAACGCCAGGAAGTTCTTTACCCTCTAAGTATTTTAGCATTGCACCACCACCTGTTGAAACATAAGAGACTTTATCTGCCAACCCAAACCTTTTTAATGCAGCTACTGAATCTCCCCCCCCAACCAATGAGAACGCCCCACTTTCTGTTGCTTCACAAATTGCCTCACCAATTTCTTTGGTTCCTTTAGAGAAATTTACCATTTCAAAAACTCCCATTGGTCCATTCCAAATTATTGTTTTTGAGTTTTTAATTACACCCGAAAAAGTAGCGATACTTTTTGGCCCTATATCCAAACCGATATATTCATCAGCAATATTTTTAACATCAGTAATATTGGTTTTGGCATCATTTTTAAAATCATTTGCATTTACCGAATCACTTGGAATTAGTAAATTTACACCTTTATTTTTAGCCACTTCAATAAGCTCCATTGCAAGAGAAACTTTTTCCTCTTCAAACAAAGATTTACCAATATTACCACCACAAGCTTTTGCAAAAGTATAAGCCATCCCCCCCCCAATAATTAAATTATCAACCTTGTCAAAAAGAGATTTGATAACATCAATTTTTCCTGTAATTTTTGCTCCACCAATAATTGCAGTTAAAGGCCTTTTTGGTGTAGTAAGAGCTTTTTCTAATGATTCAACTTCACCACTCAGTAAAAGCCCAAAATATTTATTATTAGGAAAATAATCTGCAATAATCGCGGTAGAAGCATGAGATCTATGTGCAGTTCCGAACGCATCATTTATATAAATATCAGCTAGTTCAGCAAGTTGTTTGGCAAATTTTATATCGCCTAATTTTTCTTCTTTATAAAACCTTAAATTTTCTAAAACTAACACATCTCCATTCTCCATTTTAGAAATATCATTAGCAGCACTTTCTCCAATACAATCACAACTAAACCTTACGGTTCTATTGATTAATTTTGACAAATGTTTTACAATGTGTTTTAATGAAAATTTTTCTTCAAAACCACCTTTTGGCCTACCGAGATGTGATATTATAATTGCTTTTCCCCCACAAGAAATAATTTTTTTAATAGTTGGTAGTGCAGCAATAATTCTGCTATTGTCAGTAATATTAAAGTCTTCATCTAAAGGAACGTTAAAATCTACACGAATTAAAACTCTTTTACCCTTTATTAAGGCGTCATGTATGTTTTTCATTGTGCAAAAGTAAAATAAATGCTATAAATCAGTACATTTTTTTTACATTTGACAGAAAGAAATTTTAAATGTTATTTAAGGATATAATAGGCAATAGTGTCGTAAAAAAGCAACTGACTGAGGCGGTTAAGAACGGTCGAATAAGTCATGCACAACTTTTTTTAGGCAAAAGTGGTAGTGCAAAATTAGCTCTTGCACTTGCGTATTCTCAATATTTAAATTGTAAAAATAAAAATGAGAATGATTCTTGCGGATCTTGCTCATCTTGCCTGAAATTTTTTAATTTATCTCACCCTGATTTACATTTAATTTTTCCTGTTTTAAAAGTAAGTGGGATAAAGACCCCAACTAGTGATAGTTTTGTAAACCAGTGGAGGCAGTTGATTTTATCTAATCAATACATTAGCATAAATGACTGGATTGAATCTATTGGCCCCCAGAATAAAACAGGGCAACAAGGGGCTATTTATATTGATGAGGCGGCATCTATTCAAAGAAAATTGAATCTTAAAAATTACGAAGCTCAATATAGAGTTGTTCTTATATGGATGCCAGAAAGAATGAATATTACGGTTGCTAATAAACTACTAAAACTACTTGAGGAGCCCCCAAAAGGGACAATTTTTATTTTGGTTTCAGAGGATGTAAATAATTTATTACCAACCATTACCTCTCGCTTACAAACTTTAAAAATTACCGATTTCATTGCAGAAGATATTGTTAATTATTTTGGGGGTATTACTCTTGAAAAAGCAAAACATCTTAAAAACATTACAGACGCAGATTTAGGGAAAATGATTAAAATACAGCAAAATCCTGAAGGGATTTTAGATTTATTTGAGGATTTCTCTGTATGGATGAGGTTAGCATACAAAATGGATGTTGGTGGAATCTCTAATTGGGTAGATAAAATTTCAACAATGGGCAGAAAGCATCAAAAATTGTTTTTATCTTACGCTATAAAAATCATTAGGGAGTGTATAATTTTGAATTTTGCCAACTTATCACTTTTAAAAACAAACGAAAAAGAATATGCTTTTATAAGTAAATTTTCACCGTTCATACATGAGAAAAATAGTGTTATGATAGTGGAAGAGTTTGAAAAATCAATAAAATCAATTAACAGAAATGCAAATGCAAAAATTTTATTTTTTGAACTATCATTAAAGATGGTAAAATTCTTAAAAGTTAAGCGTAAATTTGCACTTAAATAAAATTATAAAATATGAGTTGTGGAAGTGGAGGGGGTTGTGATACGTGTGAAGTTTCAGAATCTAGAGGATGTGGAGTAAGCTCAGTATTTGATTGGCTTTATCAAATTGAGGGCCCTAAAACTGATAACTCTAATTTAGTTGAGGTTCAATTTAAGGGAGATAGAAAAGATTTTTATATAAATACAGAAAATCTTGATGTAAAACACGGAGACACTGTCGCTGTTCAGGGAGAAAAATCTGGACATGATATTGGTAAAATAACTATGATTGGAGAATTGGTCGCACTTCAAATTGCTAGAAAAAAAAGAAATACTGAAAAAAATCCCCTTAAAAAATTATATCGATTAGCGACAGAATCAGATATTGAAAAACAAAAAAAATCCATTGAAAGAGAGGGCGAAATTCTTGAAAAAGCAAAAAGAATTATTGATGGTTATAAGCTTGAGATGAAATTGGCTGATGTGGAGTTTCAAGGTGACAATTCAAAAGCTACTTTTTACTACACTGCAGATAAAAGGGTTGATTTTAGAGAATTAATTAGAGAATACTCTAGGCAATTTAGTGTTCGTGTAGAAATGAGGCAGATTGGAGTAAGGCAAGAGGCTGCTAAAATTGGAGGAATTGGAAGTTGTGGTAGAGAGCTATGTTGTTCTACTTGGATGACAGAATTTCCTTCAGTTTCAACAGGGGCAGTTAGATATCAACAACTTTCAATAAATCCTCAAAAAATTTCAGGTCAGTGCGGTAGATTAAAGTGTTGTTTGAATTTTGAGCTTGATGGTTATGTTGAGGCCCTTAAAGATTTTCCTAGCAATAAAGTGCAATTGAAAACTAAAAAAGGAACTGGCAAATTTGTAAAACTGGACGTATTTAAAAGAGTGATGTTTTATTATAATCCAGAAAATCCAGGAGATTTTATTGAGCTACCAATTGATGGAGTAAAACAACTTATCAAGTTAAATAAAAACGGGGAAATTCCGTTAAGCTTTGATGAGTTTACTATTGATGAAGAAGTTGTAGAGCTTAGCTTTGAAGATGCAATGGGGCAAGATAATATCAATAGATTTGATAAGAAAAAAAGAAAACGACCAGAAAGAAGAGAAAACTATAGAAAAAACAAAGCCAAAGCTCAAAAAAGAAGGCAAGAAAATAAATCAAAGACAGATGCGTAATTTAATTGGAATTTTTTTATTTTTTGTTTTTATTTCTTGTGATAACATAGTTTATGAACGCCATAATTCTTTTGTAGAAAAATCATGGAATTCTGATAGTATTATAAATTTTAATTACAATATTTCAGACACTTTAAATCCACATGAAATGAGTATTTTAGTTCGTCATACTGTTGATTATGAATACCAAAACTTATTTCTCTTTCTGTCAGGGGATTTAAACGATACTATTGAACTTGAACTGGCTGATAAAATTGGTAAATGGAAAGGAAGAGGTGTTAGCAACATAAGAGAGTTTGAATATGTTTTTTTAAAAAATAAAATTTACTCAAAAAAAAGAAACCATTCAATAAATATTGAACAAGCAATGCGATTCGGTCCTAAAGAAAAGATACAAAACCTGAAGCATGTTAGTGATATAGGACTAATAATTAGAAAGCAAAATGACTAGAGTAATAAAAATTATACTATGGTTTATTGTTTTAGGGCCTTTTATTGTCCTTTTCTCATTCGTTTGGCTTACTTCATTAGGATTTTTTGGTGCTTTACCAACGTTTGATCAATTAGAGAATCCTAAGAATAATTTAGCAACAGAAATCATATCTGAAGATGGTGTTATTTTGGGAAAGTATTTTTTAGAAAACAGAAGTAATGTAAGGTACAATGAGATTCCACAAAATTTAATCACAGCATTGATAGCAACTGAAGATGTTCGCTTTAGAGAACATTCTGGGATAGACGGAAGAGCCTTACTTAGAGCAATTTTTGGTGCAGTTATAGGAAAAAGTGGTTCTGGTGGAGCAAGCACAATTACACAACAATTAGCAAAAATGTTGTTTACTGAAAAACCTAGCACGGGTATTGAGAGGATAATGCAAAAGCTCAAAGAATGGATTATTGCTGCGCAGCTAGAGAAAAGATATACTAAAGATGAGATTCTAGCTATGTACCTAAACCGATTTGACTGGGTAAATAATGCAGTTGGAATTAAGTCTGCAGCAGGAGTTTATTTTAATAAAAAACCATTTGATTTAGATATGGTAGAATCAGCAATGTTGGTGGGGATGTTAAAAAATCCAGCTTTATATAATCCAAACAGAAGATTAGAATTAACTGAAGCAAGAAGAAATATTGTGCTTTCTCAAATGAATAAATATGAGTTTATTTCTGATTCATTATTTGATGCCCTCAAGTTACAGCCTATTGTTTTAGATTTTAAAAAGGCTAGTCATAATGAAGGTTTAGCCCCTTATTTTAGAGAATATTTAAGAGGTCAGTTAAAAGAATGGTGTTCTAATCATACTAAGCCAGATGGAACAAACTATAATGCATATACTGATGGATTAAAAGTTTATACAACCATTAATTCTCGACTCCAAACTTTTGCAGAGCAAGGTCTAAAATCTCACATTTCATCACTTCAAAAGGAATTTTACAACCACTGGAAAGGGTATACTAAAGCTCCATACCCTAAAGATTTTGAATGGGATCAAATCAATGCTATTATTGATGATGGAATGAGGCGCTCTGAAAGGTATAGAAAGCTTAAAAAAGCTGGAAAATCAGAAAGTGAGATTAAGGAAATTTTTAAAATAAAAGTCCCAATGACTTTGTTTTCTTGGGATGGCGAAATGGACACTGTTTTATCACCAAGAGATTCTATAAAATATAATAAATATTTCATCCATTCAGGGATGATGAGTATGGACCCTAAAACTGGTTTTGTCAAGGCATATGTTGGAGGAATAAACTACAAGTATTTTAAGTACGACCATGTTAAAATTGGAAAACGACAAGTAGGATCAACTTTTAAACCATTCTTGTATTCTTTAGCAATACAGGAGGGGTACTCTCCTTGCTATGAAATTCCTAATATCCCTGTTGTTTTTGATAAAGAAAGATGGGGGTTGGCCAAAGACTGGACACCTAAAAATTCTGGAAATGCTTTTGATGAAATGAACCTAACTCTAAAGTTTGGTTTGGCAAACTCTATCAATACAATTACCGCTTATATCATGAAGCAATTTGGCCCTCATGCAGTTGTTGATTTAGCTAAGAAGATTGGAATTCAATCAAAGATATTAGCAGTACCCTCATTATGTCTCGGTCCTTTTGACTTATCAGTTTATGAAATGGTAGGAGCTTACTCCACATTTGTAAATAAAGGGGTTTGGACTGAGCCAATTTTTATCACTAGTATTGAAGATAAGAATGGTGTAGTTTTGGAAGATTTTACTCCAAAAACTAAGGAAGCATTGAGTGAGGAAACAGCTAATTTAATGGTGCGTATGTTACAAGGGGTAGTTGATGGGGTTTACAGTCCCGCTGCAAAAAAAACTTTTGGAACAGGGATAAGGTTGCGTTCTAGGTATCAGTTTAAAAATGAAATTGGAGGAAAAACAGGCACTACTCAAAACCAATCTGACGGATATTTTATGGGAATTACTCCTAATTTAGTAACGGGTGTTTGGAGTGGTTGTGAAGATAGGGCAGCTCATTTTAGAACAACATTACTAGGACAAGGAGCCAACATGGCATTGCCAGTTTTTGCTGAGTATATGCAAAGGGTTTATGCTGATACTTTGGAGACAGGAATTTATCCAATTGATTTTGATATACCTCAGTCAGTTGATGATAGACTTGATTGTGGAGAATCAATTCAAGGAGGAAATAATGATGAATATGAAGAAGAATTTTAAGATATGATAAATAAAGTAGTTGATAATATTGAAAAAGCTCTTGAGGGAGTTGAAAACAATATGACTTTTATGGTCGGGGGCTTTGGGCTTTCTGGAATTCCAGAAAATGCTATAGCAGCACTTTCTAAAATGGATGTTTTTGGGTTAACTTGTATTTCTAATAATGCTGGTGTTGATGATTTTGGTTTAGGACTGTTACTTAAAAGAAAACAAATCAAAAAAATGATATCCTCTTATGTTGGTGAGAATGCTGAGTTTGAAAGACAAATGCTTTCAGGGGAATTGAAAGTTGATTTAATTCCTCAAGGAACTTTGGCTGAAAGATGCAGAGCAGGAGGTGCGGGAATACCAGCATTTTTTACACCTGCAGGATATGGAACTGAAGTTGCAGAAGGAAAAGAAGTGCGTGAATATAAAGGTAAGCCTCATATTTTAGAGACAGCACTTAATGCAGATTTTGCATTTGTAAAAGCCTGGAAAGGTGATACTGCAGGCAATCTTATTTTTAAAGGAACTGCAAGAAACTTTAATCCGCTTATGGCAATGGCTGGTAAAATTACAGTTGCTGAGGTTGAAGAATTAGTTCCGGCCGGTGAGCTTGATCCTAATCAAATTCATACACCAGGAATTTTTGTGCAAAGAATTTTACAAGGAGAAAAATATGAGAAACGTATTGAGCAAAAAACAACTAGAAAAAGAAACTAATGGCCTTAGATAAAAATCAAATAGCACAAAGAATAGCAAAAGAACTTGAACATAATAGCTATGTAAATTTAGGAATTGGTATTCCAACATTGGTTGCTAATTATATACCTAAAGGGATTGATATTGAATTTCAATCAGAAAATGGAGTGTTAGGAATGGGTCCATTTCCTTTTGAGGGAGAGGAAGACCCAGACATGATAAATGCAGGAAAACAAACCATTACTACTTTGGATGGCGCAGTACTTTTTGATTCTGCCACTTCCTTTGCCATGATTAGAGGACAGCATGTTCAATTAACTGTTTTAGGTGCTATGGAGGTTTCTGAAAATGGAGATATTGCTAATTGGAAAATACCAGGAAAAATGGTAAAAGGCATGGGGGGGGCAATGGATTTAGTAGCCTCTGCAGATAATATTATTGTTGCAATGATGCACACCAACCGCGCAGGGGAGAGTAAAATTTTAAAAGAATGCACACTTCCTATTACAGGGGTAAATTGTGTTAAAAAAGTTGTGACTAACTTGGCAGTTTTGGAGGTTACAGAAAAAGGATTTAAATTACTAGAAAGAGCTCCATCGGTAAGTGTAGATGAAATTATTTCCGCTACTAAAGCCGATCTAATTATTGACGGTGAAGTTCCTGAGATGAACATCTAAGAAGAAATAAAAGTAGAGCTTAGGAAATACGTTGAGTTAGTCAAAAATGATTCCTTTTAACTATTTAATGATTCATATTTTTATTTAACTAAAAACATGAGATAATTTAAGTCTAATTTATTATCAACTCTAATTTTATAAATATTAACCTTTGTTGTTCCATCCTTCCAAGTGCATTAGGAAGGTTTTGAAATATTTTTAGGGTCGTATATATTAAAGAAGTTTTTAGATTTTGATAAATTTATTGACTCAGTTTACTGTAATACCCTTACTTTCTAAATGTTTTTTTATATCTTCTAACTTTCCTTCAGGTATAGCATCAATTAATTTTTGAGTGTAAGGCGTTCCAGGCTTGTTGTAAATTTGGTCAGCATCCCCCATTTCTTCAATTTTTCCATCTTGCATGACAACCATTCTATCACTCATATATTTTACAACAGATAAATCGTGCGATATGAATATGTAAGTCAACCCAAACTCTTCTTTTAACTCGTTTAGCAGATTTAATACCTGAGCTTGTACCGAAACATCTAGTGCCGAAACCGACTCATCACAAATGATAAATTTAGGGTTTACCGCTAATGCTCTAGCAATCCCTATTCTTTGTCTTTGCCCTCCAGAAAACTCATGTGGGTACCTGTAAAAATGTGCAGGGTCTAAACTTACTCTAGCTAACAACTCTTCCACTCTTTTCTTTCTTTGCTCGTCATTTTTTAAAATTCCATGCACTTGCATAGGCTCCATAATTGCATTCCCAATTGTCATCCTAGGGTTTAATGATGAATAAGGGTCTTGGAAAATAATCTGAACATCTTTACGGAAAATTCTCAATTCATCTGCATTCATTTTTGCAATGTCTTTTCCTTTGTAAATCATTTCTCCTTCAGTTGGTTCTTCAAGGCGAATAATCGTTCTTCCACAAGTTGTTTTTCCGCAACCACTTTCCCCAACAAGCCCTAAAGTTTCTCCAGGGTAAACATCAAAATTTATATTATTAACCGCTTTTACATGCCCGCTTACTCCTCCAAAAAAACCGTTTTTAATTGGAAAAAAAGTTTTCAATTTTTTTATTTGTAAAATAGGCTCTTTAGCAAAAAGCTCTTTTTGTCGTTTAGTTCTATCACTTTCAGGAATTGCTAGATCTTTTGTAAAATCAGCTACAGAAATTCCATTATCAATAATCTCATCATTTTCATCAATTTTCATAAAATCAGAAACAGTTGGTAAGAAAGTATAGCGTTTTTCTAGCGGAGGACGGCAAGCTAAAAGCCCTTTAGTATACGGGTGTTTTGGGTTGGTAAAAATGTCCCAAACACTACCTTGCTCCACAATATTCCCCTTGTACATCACCACAACTTTATCAGCTAGTTCAGCTATCACCCCCAGGTCATGTGTAATAAACATGATTCCCATATCGTGTTCCGCTTGTAAGCTTTGCATCAGTTGCAAAATAGTTTTTTGTACAGTAACATCAAGTGCTGTAGTTGGCTCATCAGCAATTAATACCGAGGGTTGACAACTCATAGCCATAGCAATCATTACCCTTTGTTTTTGTCCCCCAGAAATTTGATGAGGATAAGTGCTGAAAATTCTTTCAGGAGTAGGAAGTTGAACTTCTTCAAACAACTTTATTGTAAGTTCTTTAGCTTCTTTTTTATTTAACTTTTGATGCAAGATAATAGCCTCCATGACTTGATCTCCACAAGTAAAAACAGGATTTAAAGAAGTCATAGGCTCTTGGAAAATCATAGCAATATCATTCCCTCTGAACCTCTTCATTTCTTCTTCAGAAATCTTTAATAAGTCAGTGGCCGTTCCGTCATTTTGATGAAAAATAATTTCGCCTCCACTAATTTTTCCAGGAGGAGAAGGGATTAATCGCATTGCAGAAAGTGAAGTTACTGATTTCCCTGAACCAGACTCCCCAACAATACCAATCGTTTCCCCTTTATTTAAAGTGAAACTCACGCCATTTACAGCTTTTACAATTGTCCCTTCTGTATGAAATTCTGTTACCAGATTTTTAAATTCTAACAATGTGTTTCCCATCTTTTATTTTATTTTTTTAGGTTGCTAAAAATAACTATTTTTATGCAAACTCAATGTTTTCTTCTTTTATTAATTCCTCTCCTTTGTAACGTAATAGTAATTGTGCCACAGTAAGTGTATCTTTTTCGCAATATATCTTTATGCGTTCCAAATCTTTTTCTTTGTAATAAACACGTGCCACTTGACTTCCGTCAATATCATCTTTTGGAGTTGGAATCCCAAAAATCGCTGCCAATAATTTAATTGATGTATAATGTTTGTAATCTCCAAAACGCCAAAGCTCCATAGTATCTAAATGACTTACTTCCCAAGGTTTTTTGCCTGCTATATCTAAGATTTTTGGAAGTTTCAAGCCATTTATAAGTGTTCTTCTTGCTATAAAAGGAAAGTCAAACTCCTTGCCATTATGGGCACAAAGCAGATGCTGATTTTTATTGAATTCTGAATTTAGTAAATCATTAAAATCTGAGATAATCTGCTTCTCATTATCACCATAAAATGATTTTATTCTGAAATGATTTTCACCTTTTTTTGTAAATAAATAACCGACTGAAATACAGATAATTTTAGCAAATTCTGACATTACACCAGCTTTTATTTTATAAAATTCAGAGGGAGTAAATTTATCTTTTCTTTGCCAAGTGGTTTTCTCAGACCATAGCGCTTGAAAAGAAGTATTTAAATCTTCAAAATTTTCTTTTACCGGAACAGTTTCTATGTCCAGAAATAAGATGTTTTGTGTTTTTGTCTGACTTAACATTAGGGGTACATTACTAAAGCAGCATCAATAAATTGATAGAAATCTTCCGAATGTCCGTCTTTCAGGTGAACCCCATAATTTCTACCCAACCTAACAATAATCAGATCTCTTTCAGGTATACAAATTACATATTGCCCCCACAAACCTCTTGTGTAATATATATCTAATCCCTTCCTGTTTGCAATCCAAAATTGATAACCATAATTTACATTTTTATTTCCATCTTCATCTAATAAATTAGCAGCTGAAGTTGCTTCCTTTACATAGTTACTATCCAAAAGTTGTGTCCCATTCCAATTTCCTTGATTCATGTATAATTTACCAAGTCTTGCAAAATCTCTAGCGTTAGAATTGATGCAACAAAAGGCTTTTTCATCACCTCTTTTTGTGTCTGTATTCCAAAGAGCAGAATGTTTTGCACCCATAGGTTTCCATAATTTTTCAGAAGTATATTCATTTACACTTTTTCCTGCAGCACTTTCCACAATAAATGCTAAAAGTTGTGAGCATGAACTATGATATTTAAAGATTTCTCCTGGAGATTCAATAGCTTTTAAACTCATCATTTGCTCCTTAAGATTTGGTGCAAAATATGCTTCTGCAGTTTGCCCTAATGGGTTGTGATAATCCTCATTCCAATTAAGACCTGAACTCATTGTGAGCAAGTGCTTTATTGTAATTTTTGAATTATCTCCTTCACAAAATTCTGGTAGAAAATCACACGCCTTTTGATTAACACTCTCAATCTTTCCTTCTTTAATAGCAACTCCAACCAAAGTAGATATCCAACTTTTTGCCATAGAAAATGAGTTTGAAGAACTGTCTGCAGAATAACCATCCCAATACTCTTCAAAAATTATACTGTCATTTTTTATTACAACATAAGCAACTGTGCCCAACTTATCATTTATGGGTTTTATAAATTCAGGCAGTTGTGCTTTATTGTATTCTTTTGCAATTAACCATTCTTGATGATTCCCATCCTTAATACTATTTGTAGGAAAATGCACATAATCATCAATATATGAAGATGTATATCCATTTAAATAAGTAACAGAAACTGCCTTATAAATCCAAGATTTACCACTTAATATAATGAAGAAATTAAAAATCACCAAAATTGCTAATATGTATTTCAATACATTTTTCAAGTTAAACCACTTCCATTTCAAAAAGATCAATTAAATGATTTTTTACTTTGTTTTTTACTTCTTCAAAATCTATTTGTCTTTCTAATTCTTTTTCTAATGAGGTGACTTTTTTATCTGCAATTCCACAAGGTATAATGCTTCCAAAGTAGGTTAAATCTGAATTTACATTAAAAGCAAATCCGTGCATAGTTACCCATCTACTGCTTTTTACCCCAAGAGCACATATTTTTCTAGCTTTTGGCGTCCCCACATCAAACCAAACTCCAGTTTCTCCTGGAGATCGTTCAGACTGCAAACCGTACTCTTTTAAGGTAAGTATTACCGCCTCTTCCAAAAAGCGTAAGTACTTGTGGATATCCGTAAAAAAGTTATCCAAATCCAAAATTGGATAGCCAACAATTTGTCCGGGACCATGATAGGTAATATCACCACCTCTATTAATTTTATAAAAAGTTGCCCCCCTGCTTTTTAGATAATCTGCATTTACCAAAAGGTTTTTTTCATTACCACTTTTCCCTAACGTGTAAACATGAGGGTGCTCACAAAAGAGTAAGTAATTATTAGTTTTATCTGATTTTTCTTCTTTTCTATTTGAAGATTTTTTCGCTAAAATTTCAGCAAAAAGCTCTTCCTGATAATCCCAACATTTTTTGTAATCAATTAGCCCTAAATCTCGAAATTTTACTTTCTTATTCATTAAAATTTAGCTAATTCTCCTTTCAAAAATTCAATCACATCAATTTCAATTGCATCAACATTATTCATTTCAGACAAGTACCAACTAACCCAATCCCCAAGGTTGATGAGGTAAAGCGAATTTTCAATTAAAGAATCTCCCTTACTCCAGATTTCTGAAATATTATCCGTGTACTCTGAAATCACTTTTTTATTGATATCCATTCTTATTTGATTACGCTCATAGTCTGATTTATTACGGAAATAAATAACAGCCAAATTATTAACATTTGTACGCCAACCTAATAGTTCGTTATGGTTCATTTCAGGAATAACATGGTGCCAGCACAACATTTTACTGTTTTCATTTATCTGCTGACGAAAACGTATAGCCACCCCTTCAAATCCATTTGCGACATAAATTACAGGTGTTTGATTGTACATTTTTTTAGCCAAACTCTTTGCCTGTTCTTGGATATCACTTTTTTCAGCATCTAGCAACTCTATTGCTTTAGTAAAATCAGAGATAAAATAATCATCAATAATACCATAATGTTTTAGAATAAAAAACAACTCTGTAAACGCATAACCAAACATAGCTCTTGGTGGTTGGTTGCCTGGAATAATTATTTTATTGTATTTATTCTCTTCAGCAATAACCTTTAACTTGCCTCCTGAAGAAATTACGGCAATTTCTGCCCCTTTTGCTTGGCATTTTTCCAAAGAATAAAGTGTTTCTTCCGTATTTCCTGAATAAGAATTTACAATAACTAGAGTATGCTTATTCACAAAATTAGGAATACTATAGTCTTTTGTTGCAGTAATGGGAACGTGTACTTTTGGCGAAATAATATCACTTACAATTGTTCCGCCAATTCCAGAACCACCCAAGCCACAGATCAAAACATTCTGGATTTCTTTAGTACAGTAAGCTAAACTTGTGTTATTACCAATATCAATTGCTTCTCTTAAATGATTGCTAAAATCATCAATGTAATTGTTCATTTTCATCTTAAATTTTTTTATAATTTGATATTAAAATTAGCTTATTAAAAGAAGTCGAAAATACGAAATAATAGGATAATAGAATTCCTATCTTTGTAAAAAATTTAACAGATGAAAAGAGTACTATCGGAGCAAGAATTAGTGAGAAGAGAATCCCTAAAAAAATTAAGAGATTTAGGCGTTGAACCCTATCCAGCTGAACTATTTGATGTAAATATAACGTCCAAAAAGATTAAGAGAAAGTACAAGCAAGGAGAAGAGTTAAATGTAGTGATTGCAGGAAGGTTGATGAGTAGAAGAATTATGGGTAAAGCATCTTTTGCTGAGCTGCAAGATGCTGATGGAAAGATACAGATTTATCTAAATAGAGATGAGATTTGTGAAGGCGAAGACAAAACTATGTACAATACAGTTTTCAAAAAACTATTAGATATCGGAGATATTATAGGAGTAAATGGAACTGTTTTTATTACTAAAGTTGGCGAGGTTTCGGTAAAAGTAAAAGAACTAAAAGTGCTTACAAAATCCTTACGCCCATTACCTTTACCAAAGGTGGATGCTGACGGAACATTGCATGATGCTTTTACTGATCCTGAAAAAAGATACAGGAACAGGTCTGTGGATTTAGTAGTAAACCCTGAAGTAAAAGATGCTTTTATTAAACGTACAAAACTGACTAATTCCATCCGCGATTTTTTGAATAAGAAAGAATATCTGGAAGTAGAAACACCAATTTTACAACCAATTTATGGAGGTGCTGCTGCTCGACCCTTTAAAACACACCATAACACTTTAGATATGGAATTGTACTTAAGAATTGCAAATGAATTGTATTTAAAAAGATTAGTTGTAGGTGGTTTTGATGGGGTGTATGAGTTCTCAAAAGATTTTAGAAATGAGGGAATGAGTCGTTTTCACAACCCTGAATTTACTCAGATGGAATTGTATGTTGCCTATAAGGATTATAATTGGATGATGAACTTGGTGGAAGAAATGGTAGAAAAAATTGCTATGGATTTGCACGGAAAAACAGAAATTCAAGTTGGCGCTAATTTAATCAACTTCCAAAGACCATGGAAACGTTATACTATGTATGAAGCAATTGAGCATTTTACTGGCATAGATATTTCAAATATGGATGAGGATACTATTGCAGAAACTGCTAAAAAATTAGGCGTTGAGGTAAATAAAAGTATGGGGAGAGGAAAATTAATTGATGAGATTTTTGGTGAAAAATGTGAAGGGCAATTAATACAACCTACATTTATTACAGACTATCCTGTTGAGATGTCTCCATTGGCTAAAAAACACAGATCGCATGAAGGTTTGGTTGAGCGATTTGAGGCAATTTGCAATGGAAAAGAAATTTGCAATGCTTTTTCAGAATTGAATGACCCTATTGAACAAAGGACGCGATTTGAAGAGCAATTAGAGCTTGGAAAAAGAGGAGATGAAGAAGCAATGTTATTGGATGAAGATTTCCTAAGAGCAATTGAATACGGTATGCCACCAACTGCTGGCTTAGGTATAGGTATTGATAGATTGAGTATGATTATGACGAATAGTAACTCTATACAAGACGTATTGTTTTTTCCACAAATGAAAGCCGAAAAAGGAGTATCTGAGGAGTAATTTTACTTGCTGAATTTTTTTGGAAACTTTATATTTTCCAGAGTATAAAGCCCTTCTTTTGAGTTTTTGATAAAGACTGGTATATAAGTTATAGTTAGCTAAATTTCCCACCACTGAGAGCTGGAAGGAAGCGATTATAAAACTGGTTTATTTTCATAAATCTTTTTGGATTTTTTCTTCCCAATCAATTTTTCTAATTCTTCCTTTTTAGCTTCCATAACTTGTTTAACTGAACCAAAATGAGAGATGAGTAGCTCAACAGTTTTTGGACCTATTCCCTTAATATTGTCCAATGAAGTACCAAGGACACTTTTTTCTCTTAGCTTGCGGTGGTGAGTAATTCCAAAGCGGTGAGCTTCATCTCGTAATTGCTGTATTAGCTTCAAGCTTTCTGACCGTTTATTCAAATATAACGGCACACTATCTTCTGGAAAATAGATTTCTTCCAATCGTTTTGCAATACCAATAATAGCTATTTTCCCTCTTATTTTTAACTTATCTAAACTTTTTACTGCTGAGCTTAATTGCCCCTTTCCACCATCAACAATAATTAGCTCTGGCAAGGGTTGTCTCTCATCTAAAAGACGTTTATACCTTCTATATACTACTTCTTCCATGCTTGCAAAATCATCAGGCCCATCAACCGTTTTAATATTAAAATGGCGATAATCTTTTTTGCTAGGTCTTGCGTTTTTAAATACTACACAAGCTGCTACAGGATTTGTTCCTTGTGTATTGGAATTATCAAAACACTCAATATGCTTTGGTCGGTTACGTAAGCTCAAATCCTTTTGTAATTGTTCCAAAATCCGCTTGTTATCGTGCTTTTCTAGATTATTGATTTTACGTTTTTGTTTGTCTAACTGCATATATTTTGCATTTCTCAAACTCAGATCAATTAGTTTTTTCTTATCTCCAATTTTAGGCATGCTAATACTTAAACTCTCCCATAAGTTTTCTAAAGCATGGGAACAATAGATAGTTTTTGAAGTACTCCCAAACCTTTGCCTAAGCTCAATAATTGCTAATTGCAATAACTCTTCTTCTGTTTCATTCAGTTTTTTATTTAACTCTAAAGTGTGCGCTTGTATAATTGCACCAGAATTTATTTTAAGGTAATTCACAAAAGCAGTTTCTTCATCCGATAGAATAGTAAACACATCTACATTATTAATTTTAGGATTTACAATTGTTGATTTTGCCTGATAGTTGTTGAGTAAATCAATTTTTTCCTTTACTGATTGTGCTTTTTCAAACTCCATTTTTTCAGAAAAATGAAGCATAGCTGCTTTTAAATGTTGCGTTACAGATTTGATATCTCCTTTGATGATTTGTTGGATGTGCTCAATTCCTAATTGATATTCAGTATTACTCTGTTTGTTTTCGCAAGGACCTAAGCAGTTGCCAATGTGGTATTCTAAGCAGACTTTAAATTTCTTTGCCTTGATGTTTTTATCTGTTAAGACTAGGTTACAATTCCGCAGTGGGTACAACTGATGAAAGAATTCCAATAGCGTTTTTACCAAACGAACAGAAGTATATGGGCCAAAATATGCTGAACCGTCCTTTATTACATTTCTAGTTTGGAAAATTCTTGGAAAGGGTTCGTTTTTTATACAAATCCAAGGATAAGTTTTTCCATCTTTTAGAGCAACGTTATATTTTGGTTGATGTTTTTTTATCAAGTTATTTTCTAAAAGCAGTGCATCCATTTCAGTGCTCACTACTACATATTTTATGTCTTGAATTCTACTGACTAAAACCTTGGTTTTACCGTGCACTTGTTTTTTTGTAAAATATGAGGAAACCCTTTTCTTTAAGTTTTTAGCTTTTCCTATATACAATAGCGTATTACTTTTGTCGTAATATTGATAAATTCCTGCTTTTTGGGGAATATTATTCAGCAATTCTTTTATGTGTTTTGTGGATGACATTAATTAGTGTAAAACAACAAATTTTTTGTAAGACTATACCGTCCCATCTTCTTAAAGATGTAAGTTAATATTATCAGCTGAACCTCTTAACCTTCCGTTTTTAGCAAAATAATCATTTATAGTATAAAAAACACCTTTTATATCCAACATTACATATACTTTATTAGATGATGGTGGCGAAAAATTATAATGTATTTTAAATTGCCATATTCTATTTTGGCTTACTTTACTTTCTGTAAAAAGTATAGATTTTAAATTTGACATATCTGTTTTATGATCTAAAAGGGCCTAATGAATCAATTTCAAACTTACAATAATCTCCATTCTATAGATTTGAAAAATCATCATGGAATTGTGAGAAATCTAGTATATATTGAGATAATAATAGAAAAGTAAATAACAGCTTCTTCATAGTCCGTAAATATACTATTTTTACATAATTTAAAAAATACAAATGAGATTAGCAATAGTTGGAGTAACAGGAATGGTTGGTAAGGAAATGTTGGAGATTCTTTCTGAAAGGAATTTTCAACTAAAAGAGCTAATACCTGTTGCTTCAGAAACTTCATCCGGAAAGACTATAAATTATCTTGGAAAAGAGTATGAAATTATTTCATTAAATCACTTAATTGCTAGAAAAGTTGATTTAGCATTGTTTTCTGCTGGCGGTGAGGTATCAAAAGAATGGGCTCCAAAATTAGCTGAAAGAGGAATTAAAATTATTGACAACTCTTCATTTTGGAGAATGTCAGAAAATCATAAACTGATAGTGCCTGAGATTAACGGGAAAGAACTAACAAATAAAGATATGATTATAGCTAATCCGAATTGCTCAACCATACAATTGGTTATGGTTCTTGCTCCACTTCATCAACGATTCGGTGTTAAAAGAGTAGTTGTTTCTACTTATCAATCAATTAGCGGAACAGGAAAAAAAGCAGTTGAGCAATTAGAAAATGAAGAGAATGGGGAGATTGGAGACATGGTTTATCCTTATCAAATTTACAAAAACACTTTGCCACATTGTGATGATTTTGAAGATAACGGGTACACTAAGGAGGAAATGAAACTCACAAATGAAACTAAGAAAATTTTAGATGAATATATTGATGTTGTAGCAACTGCTGTTCGTATTCCAGTAGTTAGGGGGCATTCTGAAAGCGTAAATATAACTTTTGAAAATGATTTTAATTTAGATGAAATCAGATTTGCTTTAGATCAAATGGATGGTGTAGTTGTTGTGGATAATCCACAAAAAAATAAATATCCAATGCCAATAAATTCTTACAAAAAAAATGAAGTATTTGTTGGCAGAATTAGAAGAGATTTTACTCAAAAAAACACCTTAAATATATGGATAGTGGCTGATAATTTAAGAAAAGGAGCTGCTACAAATACAGTTCAAATTGCTGAGTATTTAATTAAAAATAAACTCCTATAAATGATTATTAGCCATAAATACAAGTTTATTTTTATAGGATTACCATTCTCTGCTTCATCAGCAATTTCAAAAGAATTGCATTTGCAATATGAGGGGTTACCATACTTAAGAAAACACTCGCTTTATCATGAGTTTGAAAAAGTAGGTACTAAAAAGGAGAAAGATTATTTTGTTTTTGCTGTTCTTAGAAATCCAATGGAAATAGTTGTGACTCTTTATGAAAAGATGAAGGCAAATGCAAAAGGTAATTTCACAAACCCTGATTTATTTTCAGAAAATGGAGGGCATATTACCAAGAAGCATAGAGAAAGATTTAACTTTATTAATGAAAATAAAGCAAGCTTTCAAGAATATTTTTTAAAATTTTTTATAAGTCCATATGATAATTTTTCTTCTTTAACTTTAGATAATTGTGATTTTGTTATACGGTATGAAAACATTTCAGAAGATTATATATTAGCACTTGAAAAATCAGGTGTGCCAAACCCAAAACCTTTACCTGTAGCAAACAAAACTGTAGGAAAAAACAAAGACCTTACGCTTTATTATTCTAATGAGATTAAAGAAAGGACAATTAAAGTATTTGGCCCATTTTTAGCCAAATATAATTACCCCTTCTTTGAAAGTTGGGGTGAAATTAAAGTTCCTTTAAGCAGTAAATTGCAATTTAGGATTTTAGGGTTTTTAAGAAAGCTTAATCAAAAATATTTTAAGAAACTTTCTAAGAACACAGAAATTAAAGGTACAATTTATGGTGATATGCAAAGAGGAAATCTTAATTAAACTCTTTTCTGTAGAAAAGTAGAATCATAAAAATTCCAACTGAAATTCCAGCATCAGCAATATTAAAAACGGGTCGAAAAAAGATAAAATGATCACCCCCCCATAATGGCAACCAATTAGGGAAATGGGAATTTATAAGAGGTAAATAAAACATATCTACAACTTTTCCATGTAGTAGTGGAGCGTATCCTCCAGTTTCAGGTAAAAAAACAGCCACATTGTTATAACTTTCATTGAATATTAACCCATAGAAACAACTATCTATTATATTACCTATTGCCCCACCAATAATTAAGCCTAAAGCAATTAATGAACCAGTAGAAATTTGATTTTCTTTTACAATATTAATTACATATTTAATTCCAAATCCAACTACTATGATTCGAAACAATGTTAATATTGTTTTGCCTGTATAGCCTCCAAACTCCATTCCAAAAGCCATTCCGTTATTTTCAGTAAAGTGTATAATAAACCAATCAAAAATTTGAAACTCTTGACCTAAAAACATAGATGTTTTAATCCAAATTTTAAGTGTTTGATCAAATAATACTAAAAGAAATGTGGTGAAAAATATTTTTTTCAAAGCAAAGATTTATTGAGCTTTTTTTGCCTCAATACTTAACGTAGCATGTGGAACCAATTTCAATCTTTCTTTAGCAATTAATTTACCTGTTACACGGCATATACCATAGGTCTTGTTTTTTATTCTTAATAAAGCATTATTAAGATGTAAAATAAACTTTGCTTGTCTTTCAGCTAATTTAATATTTTCTTCTTTGGATAAAGTAGATGAGCCTTCTTCAAACTGTTTAAATGTTGGAGAGGTGTCTTCCGTTCCATTATCTGAATCGTTTGCCGTTGCAGCTCTTAATATTCTTAAATCATCTTCTGCACTTTCAATTTTTGCAAGTATTATTTTTTGGAATTCTTCTAATTCATCTGCTGAGTATGTCGTTTTCTCTGCCATAATTTTTAATGTTTAATAATCAGAACTTTAGTTGAAATATTATCAATTAACTCAATTTCATAGCCGTTCATAACTGTATGTGCTTCAAAATCTAATTGAACAGCCAAAGTTTCATCACAAATATAAGTGAAATTATTTTTAATAGCTGATGTTAAACTATCATTTTTTTCAACCTGTATTTTTACTTTGTCAGTAACTTCCAAACCACTATCCTTTCTTAAGTTTTGTATACGATTTATAAATTCTCTTGCCAAACCCTCCTCTTTCAATTCATTAGAAAGTGTAATATCTAATGCAACTGTGAGGCTATTATTTGATGCAACTATACAGCCGGGAATATCTTTAGATGTTATCTCTACATCTGAAACATCAATAGTAATATTGTTATTGATTAAATAATTTCCGTCCTTCTCTATTTTCTTAATATCATCTGCTGAAAATTGATTTATAGCAGCAGAAATTAATTTCATATCTTTTCCAAATTTGGGGCCCAGTGTTTTAAAGTTTGGTTTAATTTGTTTAGTTAAAACATCAGAATCTTTTGATAAAAATTTAATTTCTTTTACATTTATTTCACTTAAAATAATAGAAGAAACCCCATCAATATCTTTTTGCATTTGTTCATTTAAAATAGGAATCATTATTTTTTGTAGAGGTTGACGAACTCTTAAGCGCTCCTTTTTTCTTAATGATAGGGAAAGTGAAGTTATATTCTGTGCCATTTGCATTTTTCGCTCTAAATCCTTATCAATTAGACTTGTGTCTGATTTGGGAAAATCTGACAAATGAATAGATGGTGCAGTGTGTTTTCTACTTATAGTATTTAAATCTTGGAATAATCTGTCCATGTAAAATGGTGCTATAGGTGAAGCTATATAAGCTACTTTTTCCAAACATTCAAATAGTGTTTGATAAGCAGCAATTTTCTCAGCATTATACTCTCCTTTCCAAAAACGCCTTCTGCTTAATCGGACATGCCAGTTACTCAATTTACCAATTACAAAATCTTGAATTAACCGAGCAGCTCTTGTTGGCTCATAGCTTTCATAATTTACTTCCACTTCTTCTATTAAAGTGTTTAACTCTGACAATATCCACCTGTCCAATTCTGTTCTTTCACTTACAGGAACATCATCTTCAGAGTAGTTGAATCCGTCAATGTTAGCGTAAAGCGCAAAGAAAGAATAGGTGTTATAAAGTGTTCCAAAGAACTTTCTTTGAACCTCAACAATTCCGTTTTCATCAAACTTTAAATTATCCCACGGCTGAGCGTTGGAAATCATGTACCACCTTGTCGCATCACCCCCGTATTTTTGAATAGTTTTAAATGGATCTGCTGCATTCCCCAGTCTTTTCGACATTTTATTACCACTCTTATCTAAAATCAACCCGTTTGAGATTACATTTTTATATGCAACAGAATCAAAAAGCATAGTAGAAATTGCGTGCAAGGTAAAGAACCATCCTCTTGTTTGATCAACTCCCTCAGCAATAAAATCAGCAGGATAATTCTTTTCAAATAGCTCCTTATTTTCAAATGGATAATGTAGTTGAGCATACGGCATTGATCCAGAATCAAACCAAACATCAATTAAATCTAACTCCCTTTTCATTGGTTGTCCATCTTTTGACACTAAAATAATATCATCAACATAAGGCCTGTGCAAATCAAAGGAATTGTAATTTTCATCTGACATGTCTCCAACAGTAAAATCAGTCAAAGGATTAAATTTCATAACTCCAGCAGCAATTGATTTTTCAATTTCAAACTTCAATTGTTCTACTGAGCTTATACAAATTTCAGTTTTTCCATCTTTTGTTCTCCAGATTGGAATAGGAATCCCCCAAAATCTTGAACGAGATAAATTCCAATCAACTAAGTTTTCAAGCCATTTACCAAACCTGCCCTCTCCAGTTGATTTTGGTTTCCAGTTGATAGTGCTATTAAGCTCCATCATCCTTTCTTTATAGTCAGTAGTTTTTACAAACCAACTATCCATAGGATAGTACAAAATTGGCTTGTCAGTTCTCCAGCAATGTGGGTATGAGTGTTCGTATTTTTCTGATTTAAAACAGAGGTTTTCTCCTTTCAATTTGATAACAATTTGCACATCAGCTGAAAGTTTTGGCTTTTCATCAGATTCAGTGTAAAATTCATCTTTTACATACATTCCTGCAAAGTCAGCTACTACATCGAGAAACTTTCCTTGCTTATTTACTAGCGTTAAACTTCCAATACCATTTTGCTTACAAACACGATTATCATCCGCTCCAAAACTTGGGGCTAAATGAACAATTCCAGTACCATCTTCTGTTGTAACAAAATCTGCTAGTAAAACTTTAAACGCATCTCCATCTTCAGGTTGAGCATAAGTTAAAAGCTGTTCATATCTTAAGTTTTCCAAAGCACTTCCTTTAAATTCTGTGATAATTTTGAATGGCAGATTTTTATTTCCAATCTCATAATCTTCAAATTTAAGCTCAGTATTTTCTGGATTAAAATACTTATTCACTAAATCCTTAGCAACTATCACAGCAATGTTTTTTCCTGTGTATTGGTTTAGGGTTTCTACCATTAAATAATCAATCTTTTTTCCTACTGCCAATGCCGTGTTAGAGGGCAAAGTCCATGGAGTAGTAGTCCATGCCAAAAAGTAAAGATTATTATTAGCTTGGTTAAATAAAAATTTAGAAGCAGAATTATTTACAACCTTAAATTGAGCAACTACTGAAGTATCTTTCACATCACGATAGCAACCTGGTTGGTTTAGTTCATGCGTACTTAAGCCAGTTCCTGCTTTTGGTGAAAATGGCTGAATTGTGTGCCCTTTATAAAGCAAGTCTTTTGAGTGCATTTTAGCTAATAACCACCACACACTTTCAATATATTTATTGTCATAAGTTACGTACGGGTTTTGCATATCTACCCAGTAACCCATTTCTTCAGTGATGTCCTCCCACCTTCCCTTATACTTCATCACGTTAGTGCGACAAGCCTTATTATAATCTTCGATTGAGATAGTTGATCCAATATCTTCTTTAGTAATTGCTAAATCTTTTTCCACCCCAAGTTCTACTGGCAGACCATGAGTATCCCACCCTGCTTTTCTATTAACTTGAAACCCTTTTAGAGTTTTATACCTGCAAAATAAATCCTTAATTGTACGAGCAATTACATGATGAATGCCAGGCATTCCATTTGCTGAAGGAGGCCCTTCATAAAATGTAAAGTTTGGACTCCCTTTTCTCCTTTCAATACTCTTATTAAAAACATCAGATTCTCTCCAATTTACTAAAACCTCCTTATGAATCTTAGATAAACTTAATTGCTTGTATTGCTTGAATTTACTCATTTGGTATGCTAAAGATATTGCGTGCAAATATAGTTTTTGCAATTTATATAAGCAATAGTAAAAGAGCTTTTACCTAATTAAGATTAATTCTTTAATGTCTTGATGTTTCCACC
>Ga0315315_10000044_pt1 | contig 92693 bp, 89 predicted proteins | sample M140m3416metaG_FD_203699 | JGI IMG/M metagenome (GOLD analysis project Ga0315315, IMG submission 203699) | Ammonia-oxidizing marine archaeal communities from Monterey Bay, California, United States - M1 40m 3416 | ecosystem: Environmental > Aquatic > Marine > Intertidal zone | place: USA...
GGCATTATTATCAGTAGGGTCCAGATATTTAATTGTATCACCAACCGCAACATTATATGTATGGATGAAACTGAAAGGTGCGTTTGCGTTAGTTCCCCAAAAGTCATTAGGGTCTCTAATTTTGGTATCACTACCTATTGTAACACCCGCAATTGTTACATATTTAATGGGGTCTACAGGTGGAGGCAAAGGAATACGACATCCGCAATTTTTTTCAACTGTTCTTGGTAATAATCTTAACGTGAATAATCTTGTTCCAACACGTGGAACACTACCTGGTGCGAATTGTGCACGCACGTTTTTGGCTGCTTTTAATCTTTTACTATTAAAATGTGGTCCTGGCATTATATAATACTTAATGAAAATAATATTAAAAAAAACTTAGTATTATTTATTATATGAAAATTGTAGTAACTGGTGGTAGTGGAATGATAGGGAAATCTATTTTAAATGTTTTATCAAGAGAAAATGATTTTATGGCTAAATGGAATGAACACGAATTTGTATATTTATCAAGTAAAGATATAGATTTAACAGATAGAAAAAGAACGTTAGATTTTTTTATGTATGTTCAAGCAGATTATATAATACATTTGGCGGCAAATGTTGGGGGATTGTATAAAAATCAGGAAAATAATATTAATATGTTCAGTGATAATATTAAAATAAATGAAAATGTATTGGAGGCTTGTAGAATAAACAAAATTAGAAGGGGTATATTTGTATTATCTTCGTGTATATATCCCATAAATCCAAGTAAATTTCCAATGGATGAAAGTATGGTACATGAATCTCCACCTCATTATTCAAATGAAGGATATGCCTATGCCAAAAGAATGCTTGAAATGCAATGTAGACAATATAACAAATTAGGATATGAATTTATATGTTTGACGCCTGTAAATTTATATGGACCATATGATAATTATAAGATAGAAGATGCTCATTTAATACCAGCATTAATGCATAGATTTCATTTACATAATCAAGTAAATAAAAAATTATTGGCGTATGGAACAGGCAAACCGGAGAGACAATTTTTATATAGTAAAGATTTCGCTAAAATTATATTATTGATATTAGACAATAAAGACATTAAAAATGGTAATATAATATGTTGTAATGATGAAGAGTATCAAATAATAGATGTGGTAGATAATTTGGCTGATGTTATGAGATTAAATAAAGGAAATATATATTGGGATACTTCAAAATCAGATGGTTGTATGAAAAAAACCGTTAGTAATGAAAAATTAAAAAAAATTATAAAAGATTATAATTTTGTTTCATTAGATGATGGATTGAAAGAAACATATGATTGGTTTATTAAAAATTATGATATTATTAGGAAATAATTTTACTACTTTTAATTGCTTTTGCTTTAATTCTAGCTAAACGATCCATTTGGCCAACTTGCGCTTCGACATTTTGTTGTGAGGTTGATCTAACACCATGTTTTCTTTGGCTTCTACTAAATAAAGTGAAAGAATTAATAGGTGCTTGATTATAAACCTTTTGTTTTCTATTTTGTGAATTAGGTGCTCCAAAAGAACCTGATGTAAAATAACTATTCATTACACTATTTGTTCTTTGGAAAGTAAAATTACCTTGTGTTACAGCCACCCTATTATGCGGCGTAGACCCCCAAGATGGATTGCTTCTAGGTTGAGCAATACCTATATTTTTTCCTGGCATATTATCCATATATTAATTAGTAATATAAAAATTATGGTGCAAAAATCCATGGAGTTGTTACCAATAAATAAATAATAATGATCATGGTAGTAATAATAAGAAGAAATCCTGTTGTACAAATAAATGTATTAATAGGGGTTTCATTTATCATCATATATGTTACGCAGGAATTTCTAGAAGTAAAAGGAAATTGACAACAAATAATATTACAACATTTATCACTACATTTTGGTTCTCTATCTGTAATGCGGAAATTTCTTAATATTATTATTTCTGCTCTTCTTAATTCTAATCTTCGACGACGTGTTCTTGGAGTGATTGGTGGAGTTGGAAGATAATAATTAGAACTGATATCTTTATTACATATTAGACATTTATTGTATTTTTTATACTCTGCCCATTCTTCATAACAACTTGGGTGGAAATAAAAATTACAAGGACAAAAAGCATTTTTGGATAAATCCTCATAATAATCTTCTAAGTCTGTTAATCTACAAATAATACATTCTGGTAATTCTGATATCGCATCTTCAAACTCCAAATCAAAATGAACACAGCTTATATCCTCTATACTAATTGGGTTGTGTTTATTAATTTCGTTTTCAACATTCATACATATTATTTAATATTATTAAAATGTTTTTAAATATATTAAAAATCAACTGTAAATTCAAATGTATTTTCATTTTTTTTTGTATTACTTAAACTATAATCGCCAACTCGTTTTTCGAAAAAATTTGTTTTTCCTTCCAACGATATCATTTCCATAAAGTCGAATGGATTTTGTACTTTATAAATTTTATTATATCCCAATTGTACTATTAATCTGTCAGCAACAAATTCAATGTACTGAGACATTAATTTTTGATTCATACCTATGAGTTTGCAAGGAAGGGCTTCACATATAAATTCTTTTTCAATGGATACGGCCTCTTTAATTATTTCGACAACTTTTGCTCTTTTTGGTCTTTTTAATAATTTTTTGAATAAACAAACAGCGAAATCAGTATGCATACCTTCATCTCGAGATATTAATTCGTTGGAAAATGTTAAACCGGGCATGAGGCCTCTTTTTTTTAACCAATAAATTGAGCAGAAACTACCACTGAAGAAAATACCTTCTACAGCAGCAAATGCAATTAATCTAGTTGCAAATGAAGAACGATTATCTTGAATCCATTTAATTGCCCAATCGGCTTTCTTTTTTATGCAAGGAAAATTTTCAATAGCTTTGAATAATTTTGTTTTTTCAGCATCATCTTTAATATATGTATCAATGAGAAGGGAGTACGTTTCACTGTGAATATTTTCCATCATAAGTTGGAAACCGTATGTTGCTCTAGCTTCGGGTAATTGTACTTCAGTTAAAAAACGTTGACCTAAATTTTCTAATACAATACCATCTGAACCAGCAAAGAAAGCAAGAATGTGCTTTATAAAATGCTGTTCATCTTTATTTAATGATTTCCAATGTTTAATATCTTTTGATAGATCGATTTCTTCCGCGCGCCAGAAAGAATCCATCATTTTTTTGTAATGACCCCATATTTCGTTGTCAGAAATAGGGAACATGACGTAGCGATTTGGATTTTCAGTAAGGAGGGGTTCTGGGATTTTAGACATTCCTAGATATTATCAATTTAGATTTAAATATTTTTCGTTAATAATATAATATATATTTCACTTGTTTAAGTAGTCAAATAAACAATTAATAATTTGTATTTTATCTAGATACATCTAGTAAAAACATTAAATTATATATTTATTATAAGAATTTATATAATAATTATCTTGACAAATAATATATTTATGACATCTGTGGGTGAGGAAATTGCGAATAGAGATTTGATTTTAAACGAAATAGAGAAAGAAATTAAAAATCAACGAAGTAATATTTTCAATCAATTAAAGGATATAGAAGAAAAAAGACAAAAAAATCAATATTTGAATGAAATTTATCAGGATTATGTAAAATTTAAAGAACATATAGTCAAAGAAAAATCAGAACAAAAATTATTATTACAAAAATTATTATCATATTTAGAAAAATCAAAAACCGAAGAGTTTTATGCTTCTAGACTAATACAACAATTAGATATAGAAGAAAAAAATGTACACGATAAATTGAACCATGTCAAAAAAGAACTAAGTGAGCTCCTTGAAGATAAAAATAATAGCAATTAAATATATATATGTCAAACTTAGAGGAATTAACAGCAAAAATTAAAGAAAGATTATCACAACAGAACGGAATATTAAAAAATTGTCTTGATAAATATCAAAAAAGTCAAATAGAAAATAAAAAAATAGCGGATAGTATAAAAAATATAACAACCCAACTTACTACGGCCACTAATAATCTAGAAACTATACAAAAGAATCATAACGATTTTAATATTGCTAGAGCTAATAAAATTCAAGAATATGAAACAGAAAAACAAAAAATGAAGAGTGATTATGATAATGAAAAACAAACATTAGAAGAAGAAAAAAAGAGAGCTATTCAAGAGGAATCGAGGAAAGCAGAAACCATAAAGAAAGAACTTGAACAGAAAGCAATAGAAGCAAAACAACAAGGTATAGAAGAACAAAAAAAACTCGATGAAGGACTACAAGCACAAGCAGAACAAAAACATCAGGAAGAAATAAGAAGAAAAGAAGAAGAAAGCCAGAATCAAAAAGCAGCAATAACTGAATTTGAAAATAAATTAAAAAATGCTAACCTAGAAGTAGAACAACGAATGAAAAAAATGGAAGATCAACATCGCGCAGATTTAGCCACAGTAAATAGTAATGAAGAGAAAATACAAAAACTAACAGATCAAAATAAGGAGCTACATATTAAAATAACAAATTTGAATAAGGAACATGAAGGAAAAATTAAAGAACTTGCCGACAAAGCAAAACTAGAATTAGAAAAAGCAAAAACTGATAGTATAAAAGCATTAGAAGACCAAAAATCAGATCTTGATAAGTTGAATGTAGAAAAAATAGAAGTGTTGCAAAAAAAACATGAAGAAGACATTATTGCATTAACAGAAACTATGAATAGTGCCAGTTCCGCTGCTGCTGTTGTTGAAAAAGCAAAATTAGAAGAAGCAGAAGGTAAATTAAAACTATGTAATGAAAAATTTCAGCAATTTGAAATCGACTACAAAAAAAATGAAGAAGAACTGAATAATATTGAAGAACAATTTAAGGATGCTGAAAATATTGCTGCTAACGCGTTGGAGAATAGTGTAAATAAATTAGCAGAAGAAAATAAAGTGCTTCAAGACCAAATTAAAAAAATGATGGGAGATGATTCCTCGTCATCAGGTAAACAGCAAGAACAACCGCAACAACAAGAGCAACAACAAGACCAACAAGGGCAAAAAAAACAAGAGATAATTGATGATAATGAAAGTAAAGATGGGGATGTTCCTCCTCCAGCACCTCAATCACAATTTACACCACCTTCACCATCCCATATAGAACAAGCTAAAAAAAATAAGGTAGTTAAAAAATTTTTACCAAGAAAACTACAAGAATATAATCAAAGTCAACATACTTTTGCTATAGTTCAAGGTGCTGGTTCAGATGTGGCCGGTAATGTTACAGGTGCTCAAATTAATTCTTGGGTAAATACTGCTGGACATAACAAACAATTCAATTTCGGACTTCTCAATAAGAAATTTATAGATTTATTTATGAATTCAGCGTTTTATGTATCAAATGGGATGGAAAAATATTTCTCAACCGCAAATCATATATGGGAGCGTGAAATGCATAAAGCGATAGCGGCTTTTTGGGTAAATAGTGGAAGAAAAAAAATAATACAATTATTGAAATCCAAACTAGCAATTGAGAGCTTATCTCAAAATGATATTGTTGGTCCTATGAACGCATGGCAAAAGGAATTAAATCATGATTTACCGAAACACGGAGGTTATAAACACGGTAAAAAATCAAATAAAAGAAATAAACGATCTTTGAAATCAAAATTGTCAGCAAGGAAATTTTCTTTAAAGAAACGTTCGAAAAGGAATAAGAAGAAAGGTAAATCAAAGAAAAGACGTAAGAGTATTAAGATAAGAATTTAGGAAATTAATTACTAGAATAAAATTATATAAGTAATTAATATAATGAAAATTCCAAAAATTTTGAATAACAAGATTTTGTGCTATGCTTTAGTAATTTTGGCAGTTTTGAATGTTATAGGATATATTACATCAAGTGCTTGGGAATGTTTGATTGTATTTTTATTGGCATATTATGGGGCTGAAAAATATTGTAATAACATGAGCGCTTCTATTATAGCAGCCTTATTCGCTTCTAATTTTGTATTTGGATGCGGACGTGTAAAAGAAACATTTGTCGAAGGAATGAAAGGTGCTAAGGAACATATGAACGATGCCGCAAATATGGCTGCTAAAGGTGCGTCAGAAGCATTTAAAGAAGCAGCAGAAGCACAAGCACAAGCAGATAAAGCCGAAGAAGAAAAAGATACGTGTCCACCAGGACAAGAAAAAAATGCGGAAGGAAAATGTGAAATGAAAAAAGCAGCAGCAGGTGCGAAAAAGGACGCAGCAGATGCGGCAGCAGCAGCAGCAGCATCAGCCGCAGATGCGAGTAAAACGGCAAATGAAGCTGAGAAAGTCGCTGATGCGAGCAAGTAAATAATTAAATATTAATTATGGAATAATTAAAAATATCATAATTAATATATACAAATGGTAAAAAGAGGAAAGCTACCAAAATTAAAAGTTCCCGCATTAGGCGGATTAACAAAGAATAAATACGTACTTTATTTGTTGTTGGTTATTGCTTTAGTAAATGTAATTGGATATCTTCAAGTGAATAATTTAGATTCTTTAGGATTATTTATAGTAAGTGGTCTTTTGGCATCTTGTTTTACTAAAAATATGATAGTAATTTTAGCAATTGCGATATTGATGGGAACTTGCAAAGCCTGTACTAATTATTTTTCATTAGGTAGAGTTTTAGAAGGTATGGAAAATGAAGAAGAGGAAGAGGAAGAAGAAGATGAAGTAGACGAAGGATTTACAGGATTTAGAGAGGGGTTTAAAGAAGGAAATATGGCAAAAAAAGGAAATAAGAAAAAAGCAGGGAAAAAGAAAAAGGGAAATAAATGTTCAAAAGTATATAGATTAGTAAAAGCTTCAAAAGGTAAAAAATGCAAAGAAGCTTGTAAAAAAAATTGCAAGAGTGGTGATGCTTATTGTGGAACAAGTCAGAGTACGTGCGAAGGAAAAGAAAAATTCGGTAATAGAAATAATGTTCCATCAAGTGAGCCAGCATCATTAGTAGATGATGAAAGTGATCAAGCGGGCGGAAAAAGAATAGATTATGCTGCAACTTTAGAGATGGCGTATGATAATTTAGATAAAATGTTAGGTAAAAAAGGAATGCAAGGTTTAACACAAGAAACAAGTAAATTGGCAAAACAACAGAAAGGATTGATGGAGTCATTAAAAGGTATGGCACCAATTATGCAAAATGCCAAAGCAACTTTAGAAAGTATGAATTTACCAGAAATTAATAAAATGGCATCTATGATGCAAAATATTAATCAAGGTAAAAGAGCGCAAAAATAATTACATATATTAATTAATATTAATTATTAATATATGGCAAAGAAATGTAAATGTTCGAGATTTTCTACCAAAAATGTAGTATTAATATTATTTTTAATAGCGGGATTTTTAATATTAGGATTGGGATTTTCTTTGAACCCAATTCAAAAATATAGAGGTCCAAGGTACGATAAAAAAGATGTTTTATTAGATAAACACGCTCCGCCAGAAAAAGATGGGGAATATTATCCACCTGAAGAAAAACATCCAAAAGGATTACCAATTAATATTAAAACAAGAGGTGCTAACGTTGATTATAGACAATTGGGGATATTGACAAGAATGAATGGTGAAGAAATGATATTACCTTTAATGGGTAAACCACTATATAGTAATAGAAGTAAATGGCAATATTATACTATGACAGATAATAATAATATAGTTAAGTTGCCAATTTCAAGTAATGGACGATCCTGTACAGATGAATACGGTTGTGATGAATTATCTAATGGTGATACTGTTTATGTAGAAGGTTATAATGATATGTTTAAAATAACAGTATATGATAACAAATATTTTCAATATATTCCATTTTTATAATATAAAACAAAATTTATTTGATATATATATAAATGTTATCAACTTTAAAAAAAGCAAATCCGTTTTCTTCCTTTCCTTTAGACTTACAAGCTTCCTTTGATGAACATAAAGATAAATTAAATGTATTTTTACAGTTACAGGAAGGTGAAAAAATAGGAAGGGATCAAGATGAAAACTATTATAAATTTTCAAATAGTTATACACAACTAGCCATGAGATATTGGTATAATGAAAATCGTGTTAAAACAATAAAATATTTAGACGAAGATTTAGGAAATTACATGTCCTTTTTAGATATATTAATTGATAAGATAGAACAAGATATATTAGGAGTTTACAAAAATTTTGGTGTAAAGGTGAAAGAATATAACAGCGATTTAATAAAAGGTTTATATGTGTTAAAAGAAACATACAATAATCAAAAATTTACTACTTCCGATAAAACAAATGTAGTTGCCAAAATTGATTCTGTTATTTTGACATTAATAGATTTTAAGGATAGAATAACAACTGTTACGAAAAATAATGTGAAAAAAATGGATACATTATTAAATATAAATAAGACGATACAATCATTTGAAATATAATTAATTATTTATTTGTAATTAATTATACAACTTCATCATACACCATGGACTTCTATTTTATCCCCTGCTGTTGCTTCTGGAGCATGTCCGATATTAGAAATCCATACATTTGTATTGTCTGATTCTCCACCTGTTCCTAATGTTGAAACGATAAATTTACCATCACTTGGTCTTCTTTTTAAGTATATGATAACTTCGCCATCATCTGCCATAGGTGCTTTGATAACACCTTTTTCTTTTTCACCAGAAACACTATCAAAATAATCTGAAACGTCTACTTCTCCTTCATCTCCTTCATCTCCAAGAAGATTTTCTTCTGGCACTTTAGTTGGATTTGTGGTATTTTCTTCATCATTTTTTGCATCTGTTACTTTTGCTTCAGCTGTTTTTACTGCTACATTAGCATCATTTAATTCGGTTTGAACAGCGTCCCTTTCATCTGTTAATGTATCAACTTTACTTTTTAAAGCTTTTGTTTCTTCTTCTTTGGCGGCGAGTTTATCCTGTTGAACTTTCAACTTCTCTTCTAACTCCTTCTTTTTTGCATCATCAGATTGGTTACAATCGTTGATTGATTTATTTAGACCTTCCATTTCAACGCGGAGATCATCCATTTCTTCTTCTTGTTTTTTTAATGTTTCTTTTTGTTTATTTAATTCGTCTTCTTTTGCTTTGAGTTGTCCATCATATTTTTCTTTTTCTTTATCAGCAACTTCTTTTTTCATTTGTTCTATCTTAGTATTGTCTTGTGCTTGAACTACTTTTGATTTTTGTAGTTGTTCTTTTAAAGTAGCAATTTTATTTTTTAGTGGTTCGAGCTTTTTATTATTTTCTCCGGTTGTAATTTCATCGATTTTCTTTGTTAATTCATTCATTTTTGTAGCAAGAATTTTATTTAATCCCTCATTTAATTCCGATATTTCGCCTTCTTGTGTATCCAACTCTTTATTTTCATCCAAATATTCTGCATTTTCCTTCGGCCACTCAAATTGAAAATCTTGCAATAATTTACTCAAAGCTAACTTTAATTTAGATTCTAAAAAATCATCATCCGCATTTACAGGTGAACAGTTAATTAATGGTTGTATTTTTTTAATTTCATTAAAAGCCATTTTAAATTTTTCTTCTTCTTCGGTATCAGTAATGGGATTTTTGAGGGTTGCCTCCATTAATGTTAAATCACCGTTGGGATTATATCCTTTTACATATAAATAGAATAAGGTATTTAATGTTTCACCATCAATTGTGGCATTAATATCTTCTTCAAATGTTACATTTTTATAACCTTTTGTTATATCTAAAATCCAATGTAAAAATGTTAAAGCATCTACTTTTTCTTTGTAGAAATTTGTACGTTGTGTATCCGTATCATTATTGGTCAAGAAAATTTCATCTACTTTAACTCCTATTTCTTGTAAAGCTTTATGTTTTAGTTCATCTGTATTATATGTATAATTTGGATCATCATTTTTAATAATATGATTTATATGTTTTGTCATTCTTTGGTAAATGATTTTCCATAACTCCATACTAGTTCCCTTTCTCATTACTTCTTTATTTAAGTAAAAGTTAAAAAAATAGTCATTATTATTGTCTGTATTTAAGGTTCCCCGATCAAACGTTGATTTGGCATATAATATATCAGCAATATAAGGTGCATTTTTAACAACTAACCATTTTAAAAGATCATCATCCCCTTCATATTTAGTTATATAAACAGATTTCCATTTGGAATTAATTATTTCCATTTCTTTATTTGCTGCTTTCGTCCAGTTGTCGGTTCCTCCTTGACCACCTTTTTGATATATTTTTATAGAATTATTTTTGATATTATATTTTCGTCTTTTTCTAAAACTCTTGCCTCCACCCCTTCTTGCTCGTCTTCTTCGATTTTTTCTTTTTTTAGGAAAATTTTTCTTTGACTGATTTCTATGTTTTTTCAATTTATATAATCTTTTATTGGTGATGTTTAACTTAGTCATATTATATACATAAAAATATATTTTTTTATAATAAAGTTATATATTATTATGAGTTGTTCGGGTGCTTTTGATATTAATGAAAATGGGTCATATGACAAATGTGATAAGAGTATATGTTCATTTGATTATGATTATGAGTATGATAATTCAACACTATGTAAAGTTACTAAAAAATCTACATATTTAAAATTAGAATGTACAACTAGTAGCAGTACAGCTACTGTGGGACAAGTAAAAGATATGGGCGTTTTAGAAGTAAGATTATATTGTCCTTCTGTAAATAAATGGGGTGGTAAAAAGGCTGATGCTGAATTGATAATTAGACATTCAGGACAAGGGAAGAATGCTTATGCTTGTATTCCTGTAACAAAGGTTGCGGGTTCAGCAACAGGAAACGGTGTAGAATTTTTTGAAAGGTTAGATAGTGCCGTTAAAGTATTAGGGGGAGGAACAAATATGCAAACGGTAAATCTTGGTGGCAATTGGTCTTTAAATCAATTGATACCTAAAAGTCCTTATTATTATGCTGAAAAAGATGGTTTATCATTTGATAATGCATGTAATTATGAAAATAATAATGTTTTAATCTTTCCTTTAGGTAGCTCCATAAATGTTAAAGATATTCATTTGAAAAATATTGATAATGTGGTGGACGCGGCAAGGTTCGGAAGTCGTCGCACAATTAATTCAAGTGCGAATGAATTAGTGCAAGGAAGTGGTGCTGGTCAGTTTTTTTATAATGATGAAGGAACAAAATCAGATACGAGCGGTGGAATAGATGATGGATTACCTGTAGGAATGACGTGTACACCAGTATTGGACGAGGCTACAGGTATGAATGTTGTAGCGGATCAAAAAGATAAAATAGGATGGATACAATCAAAAATGAAAGATATTAATGTAGCAAAATTGAAGAATTATCTTATTTATACTGCTATTACGTTTGCGACCTTAATCGCTATATATGTTTTATACTTGTATGTTATTAAACAATCAGTAGATCATCCAGATAAGGCTGGTAAAATGACTAGTAAATTTTCAAGATGGCTGATTATGAGGACAAAGGGGATAGCAGGAGAAGGATAATTAATTATATGATAATTTATATAATTAATTTATAATTTGGCAGCGGCGTGTAATTTATCTTGAACAGGTTTGAAAGATGCTGTATCTAAAACATCTGCGGCTGTTCTTGGTAGCATTTGAGCAATTACTTCTTCTTCTACTGTGATTTGATTATTTTGATAAACTTGCATTTCATTTGATTTTGATTTTTCATTAGGAATAAAGTCAAAACTGCTAAAAATACTAGATGATGATGATGAACGTCTAATTAATTCATATGCGGCAATAACTCCCAAAACACCAACTAAAGGATTGACACCCATTAATGAAAGACCTATCATAATAACTACGACTTTACCAACAATAGTGTCTACCAAATTAGCAACACCTGGTGGAACTTTTATATCCATAACAATAAAAATTGCCAATACGGCTGCTAAAACATAATGACGTTTATCGTTAAATTTCAAGCTATTCATAATTTTCATTATATATTAATTATCAAGATAATTAATTCCGTAAAATTGAAATAAAAAATAACATAAAGTCTATATAAATTATTATATAATGGAGGATGCCGCAACTTATCTTGGACAAAAAGGATATACTATAAAAAAGGAAAACATGGAAATAAAAGATCAGATAGAATTAAGAACAGATTTAATGGTAAAACCGTTTGTTCCTAAAACATCTATGGTAAAACCAGAATCCTTTCCAATATACAGGGAAGCAAAGAAAAAGTTTTATATACCACGTTTTTATGGAATAGATACATATGGAGAACCAGACATAACAAAGTTAAACCCTGGAAAAGATATAGATATAAAATTTAATGGTGAATTGCGCGATTTTCAAAAACCTATTGTAAACGCATATTTAAAACACGCGAAAAAAAAAGGAAGTGGATTGCTGGAGATTCATACGGGTGCAGGAAAGACCGTGATGGGATTATGGTGTTTGGCAGCTCTTAAAAAGAAAACATTAATTATTGTTCATAAAGAATTCTTATTAAGACAATGGATAGAAAGAATAGAACAATTCTTACCTAAAGCGCGTGTAGGTAAAATACAGGCGAGTGTTATAGATATTGAGGATAAAGATATTGTTATTGGTATGTTACAGAGTCTTAGTATGAAAGATTATGATCAAAAAATATTTAATGAATTTGGTTTCACTATTGTAGATGAATGCTTTCCTTATAATCAACATATTCACACGGATAAAGGTGTGGTTAGAATAGGTAGTTTGTATGAAAAATGGGAGAATAAAGAAGAATTACCTAAAATATTAAGTTTTAATAGAGAAACAAAACAATTTGAATATAAAAAAATGACTTATGCTTGGAGAAAAGAAAAAGAAGACTTAATTAAAATTAAATTATCAAAAAAAGTGATAAATTGTACTCCAGAGCATAAAATTTTAACAACAAAAGGTTATGTAGAAGCAAATAAATTGACTGAAGGTGATTTAATTATATCAAAATATGATAAAAATCATATTAATAATATAATATCTCCAGCCTTAAATGAAGATCAATTACAACTGGTATATGGTTCGTATTTGGGTGATGGGCACATAGCAATAACCAAAAAGAATAGATATAGGTTGCGTTTTATACATGGTGAAAAACAAAAAGAATATTGCGAATGGAAGGCTAATATGTTTCAAATTAAAGAAGTACAGTATATAGAAAAAAATGGATATTCGCAAAAACCGGCTTATCTTTTCCAAACAAAAATATTTGATTTAGAAGATAATATTCCAAATGACACCAATGTTATACCAGATTGGTTATTGGAAAAAATGGACGAAAGAGGTATAGCAATATGGTATATGGATGACGGATCTATTCAAAAAATAAAATTAAAAGACGGCACTATTAGTAATTATATAACAATTCACTCAAATAATTTTGATTATGAAACTCAAGAAAAGTTTGTAAAAAAATTTAATCACTATGGTATTGATTGTAGTATTTCTAAAACGAAAGGAAAATATTATTATTTAAGATTTAATAAAGAAAATACATTAAAATTATTACAATTGATATCGCCATATATTCAAGCATCAATGCGATACAAGATTGAGGTGAGAAAAGAAAACTATGAATGGGACAGTAAGTTTTTAGATTATGGTATGTTAAAAGTGACGAGTAAAAGTTATTTTAAAAATAAAGGCGCGAATAGATGCAAAAAACCATATGTATATGATATTGAAGTCGAAGGTAATCATAATTTTGTATTGGGGACAAAAACAGGAAAAAAACAAAAAGATTATATAGATGGACCTGTAGTATCAAATTGTCACCATATAAGTGCTGAAGTATTTAGCAGGGTATTGTTCAAAGTTGTTACGCCATATGCGTTGGGATTGAGTGCTACGATGAAACGCAAAGATGGATTAACAAAAGTATTGAAAATGTTTTTAGGCGAAGTTGTTTATAAAAAAGAAAGAAAAGGAGAAGATAATGTACTAGTTAAAGCAGTTAATTATTATTTGGATGACGATGAATTCTTAGAAATATCGTTGAATTATAGACAACAAGTAAATTATACTGCCATGATGAAAAAATTATGCGAATTAAATCATCGTAGAGAATTTATATTGAAAGTTCTAGAAGACTTAGTAGAAAAAGGAGAAGAAGATACACAAATAATGGTATTGGGTCATTACAAAACTATATTAACATATATTTATGAAGCTATTAAACATAGAGGAATAGCAACTGTGGGTTATTATGTTGGTGGCATGAAAGAAAAAGATTTAAAAAAAAGTGAAGGTAAAAAAATCATAATAGCAACATATGCTATGGCAGAAGAAGGTTTGGATATTAAAACATTAACTACTCTTGTAATGGCAACTCCAAAATCGGATGTTACACAAGCAGTTGGTAGAATATTGAGAAAGAAAAGGGATGAATCTCTTGTTGTAGATATTGTTGACCCTCATATAATATTTCAAAAACAGTATATGAAGAGAAAGCGATTTTATAAGAAACAGAATTTTCAATTAAAAGAAACAGATATGGAAGGATATTATAAAGATGAATGGGAAACAAAACTTACAAATAAAAAAGGTACAAAGAAAAATACAAAGAAAAGTACAAAAACAAAAAATCCCTTTCTTAACGGAGTTTGCTTAATAAAAGATGATGATTAATATATTTTAAGGATACGATTTTTTATATAAGTTTTTGGAAGGTTAATCATACTTGCTCCAGATAATATTCTTTTTCTATAACTTTTACTTGGATTATCTAGATGGTCTATTTTATCAGGACACATAATATATGAAAAACAGTTATAAACCTTATTATTATTACAATGTTTTATTTTAAGATTACGTTGTTTATAATATAATCCGTGGTGTAATCCTTCTTTTTTATCCAATTTTTCACAATTTTTTTTAATTTTAACTATAAGTCCATATACTTTACTATTTTTTCTTTGCTCAATATTTGCTTTTGCTGATAATTGTCTAGTTGTAAATTTTCTATAAGTAAAAATATAATTGTCTAAATATCCTGGACCTATAATTTTGAAATCGCTATCGCATAAATATTTTTTAAGTTCGAAAATATTCATATTAGAACCGTAAGCGAAATGATACATTAATATATTATAAATTAATATATTAATTAACGGCGTCTTTTACGGCTTCTTTTTCTCTTTCTACGGGATTTTCTTCTCTTTCTACGTGATTTCTTTCTTTTAGATTTTCTACGGGATTTTCTACGGCGTCTTCTTCTACCCCCACTCACTTTTGCACCTTGCATATTATATGTCCCTATTAATGTATGAGAGGAACTTTTGTGTTTGGCGTTGGAATTGTTACACAACAAAAATCCTTTTTTAAGATTACAGGCAATTTGTTGCTGATTTCCATGTTTATCTTTATGTCCAATACTTGTTGGATTAACATGACCGGCTGGTTTTATCAATCCAAAATTTCCTTCACATTTTTTCTTTTCTCTTGCATTGTGTTTTTTCATTGATTCGAAACACATCTTGTGTTGATTCTCTAGCACGTTTGGATCAATGTGACCCATTTCAATCGCATCCTCCCTCGCTTGGGCATCGCTACTAGCTAATCTCAAATTATTCGCAGTATTATGACTATTCGTTGAACCATAATGTTGACCACCACGTCTTCTAGAACGACTTCTACGTCTACTTTTTCTTGGCATTTTATAATATATAATTAGATAAAATTAAATATTACTAAATAATTTAACGGCGGCGACGGCGGCGACTTCTTTTTCTCTTTCTACGCGATTTTCTTTTCTTTGATTTTCTTCTCTTTTTTCTACGCGATTTTCTTCTTCTTCCTCCATATATTCCTCCTCTATTCGACACTAACGCTTTATCGGCATTCGAAATATTTGAAGCATCACCTGCTTGATGTGCTTCTCCTGAGGTATGTCCGTGATTACCATGTGCTGCTTTCTTCGTTGTTTTAAAATGATCAACAGCATAATGCTCCATTTGTCTCATAAATTGGCTTACCTCTTTATTCAATCCGTGTCTTGTATCTGTCATTCCAGGTTTTGGGTGTTTTTTCGAGCCAGCGTGCTCACAATACTTCCCGTGAGGAACACAGTGTCTTGCAAACCATTCTGCTCTTGTTGCTTCTGCTCCTGCTACTTTTTTATCTTTTTTTTTAAATCCATCGCCACCAAGTCCACCTTTGTTTATTGCTTCCATGGCGTCGATTAAAGGTTTACAATTACGTTTTGACCCATCATATTCACCATGTTCATTTTTTGGCAAATAACAGAGTCCTACGACATTCTGGTCGTGTGCCTGGGTTTTGGCCTTTAACATTTCAATTGCTTGTTTTGGCGTCATTGATCCAGAACCTCTTCTTCTTCTTGAGCGACTTCTACGTCTACTTTTTCTTGGCATTATAATATATAATTAGATAAAATTAAATATTACTAAATTATATTCCTTTGTAGTGATTATAATTGTCATAGCATGACGCGCCATTTTTTTGAATTCCTAAAGGAGCAGTTGCCCAAGGTTTTTCACCACCAGCGAATGGTGCCGCATAGCTGGCTGAAGAACCACCTCTTTGTCCGCCTCTTTTTCGGCGACGACGGCGACTTCTTCTTTTCTTTCTACGAGATTTACGCGATTTTTTTCTAGACTTTCTTCTTTTTTTACGCGATTTTCTACGGCGTCTTTTTCTACCACCACATTGTTTTGATTTTTCATATTTTTGAAAGGCTGGATAACTCCCTTTAAATGTTGCGGCATCAGCAGCACCTTCTCTTGTAAAACCAAAACCACCACCGCTTTGTTTATTGCAGTTGGTGTAAACGTCACCGTGCGGAACCATTTTACCTAAACGACTGTTAGCCATATGATCTAAATTTTGGAAAGTAATTGTGCGCCCACCGCCACGTTGTTTTCTTCTACGACGCGAACTACGATTTTTTCTACTTTTTCTTGCCATTCTTTTAGTACGTTTAGATTTTCTTTTTCCACCACGCATAACAATATTAGCACCTCGTTGAGCATGTGTTTGAAATGAATTTTGTGTATTCATAAGTAATTCTGATGGTACAGACATATATATATATAATGAATAATTAATTTACGCGAATATCAGAATTTTTTGTGATGGAAGATTTTGTAATATCTAAAGGTATCCAATATTTAAATTTATTAGAGTAGAGACAATTCATAGTATAAGAAGTATCCATATCAACAAATTTATCAGGACTTGTATTTTCAAATTCATCTTCATCATCACTTTCTTCTAACGCATCTAAATTTTCATTTTCTTTGATTGTTCTAAATAATTTATTCATAAAAACACTAGTCTTATAGTCAGGAATATACATTAAACCACAACTGATAAGTGTTTCATTATCCTGTGAAAATACTTCATAAATATCATTTTGTAACTGAGGTTTAACAAGTAAATTTGCATAAATTTTCTTTTCTATCTTTATTCTTTCATTTTTAAAAGGATAATTATTAGTTAAAGACCGGTGTTGAATACAATAAATATCATATGGTAATGATTTAATAATATCTACTAATTTATGATGATTTGTTTCAATAATGGGTAATCCAAAAACGATATTTTGAGATGTATATAAAACGTTATTAACATGGTTTTTTAAAATATTACTTATTATGTTTATTTTATTTAATTGGTTTAGATGTGATATATCTTTACCTTTAAAATAAAAGATATTTTCTATATTGAAGAACATACTTTTGTTTAATGTAAATGATGTGCCATAAAAAATAGTGCCAGAACCCAAAGTTAATAATTTGTTAAAAGAGGAATGTACAATTTGAATTGAATTGATGGAATTTTTGTGTTTATTTAATTCCAATAAAAAACAAACAGGTGATGATTTATAAGTAGTAAGCCAGGCGAAATATTTTCTACCCTTGGGTATTGTTAAATATATATCTGAATTATGTTGAACTTTTTTATATAAATTTTTTTCATAAGAAAGTTCTATGTTTGGGAATTTTTCCATGATGGTTTGTTGTGTTCGCGTATTCTTTATCATTTATATAATGTGAAATAATCTTTTTAAGTGGGTTTTTAATAACTACTAAATGATGGTCCACCTCCTCCATTCATGAACATATTACCAACTTTATCGATTTGTCTATTTATTTCACTACTACTAGTAGGCATTTCCATAATTTTATTAGGATTACCCTTTTCCTTTGCTTCTGTAGCAAGTTGTTTGATATAATCTTTTAATTCGGCTTTCATATTATCAGAATTTTGTGAATTTTGTGAAATTGATTGATAAATTTCTTTGTATTGCTCAATAGGTTTTTTTACTAAATCTTTTGTTTTAGGTACCGTTAAATTATTTTTGAAATAAACATAGATATAATGAGCACAAGCAATAACGACAACGGATAGAATTATTTGTTGTATAGTCCAAAAAATCATAATTAGAATAATATACGATAAAATAATTGCAAATCTTCTTTAAAAGAATGCTGATTTTCATGAAAATTAGATAGAACGAAAATATCAGTTATATTATTGTCGTGGTATGAAATATGAAGTTCTGTATTTGATTTGGAAGAATGCTTAAATATATGTGTTTTTAATTGAATGGATTGATGATTTGGAGGTATCCAATTTTCCGGATACTTATTTTTGATAAAAGGTTTATTTTGTTTAATAATATGACTATTTTGAAAGGGTATTTTAATAGAATTTTGTTGTTCATTAATTGAAAATTTGAATATTTTATCATTAATAATTTTGTATAAGCCATTTTCAGAAAATATATGAATATCGTTTAATTCGATATGATGAAATTGATCTTTTAATTTATTTATGATATTTGAATTGATGGAATTGGTGTTAATATCACCAAATAGGTATTGATACATAATTAATAATTAATTATAAAAACCATTTAAACCCTTTTCGAATATCAATTATAAATGACAAAAGTGTGTGTAGTAATAGATAAAAAAACAAATAAAAAAAAAGTGAATGTAAATGTTTGCTTAAAAGATTATTATAAAAAGTGTGGATTTAGAAATGATAAAAATTTTGAATTGCGAAATAGTTGGAAAGTAAAAGATGAAGGAGAAAATAAATATGTTTCGGTATTTGCTAAAAACAATGGAAGGGCGAATAGTGAAAATAAATTTGAATTGCCGCCACCACTAGATAATGAATTGTATTTTGGGTCAATATTAATAGTATTACATAAAGAGAAAGAGAAATATGAATTGGAAGATTTGGAAGATTTGACGATAGAAAAATGGGAAAAGTTTTATGAAAAATTATATGGTGGGTTTGAAGATTTGGGAGAAGAAGATAGTTATTCTTCAGAAGAAGAGGTCGATCCCGAAATGTTAACTAAAGATGGATATTCTAAGGAAGATGGCTTTGTAGTAGATAGTGATGAAGAAATTATTGATGATGACGGTGAAGGAGAAGAGGAGGAGGAAGAAGAAGAAGAATATATTCCTGGAAATGAAAGTGAGGAAGAAGCTTCAGATGTTGAGGATGAGGATAGTGATTATGATAGCGATGATTCATATATTGCATCAGAATTGGAGGAAGAAGAATATATAAAAACGGATGATGAATAATAAAATTGATTTAAATATAACATAAGTATTACATTTAACCATGAATATAATAAGATTACTTAAGAAAACGAATTTACAACCAAAATTAGGTAGATGGGGAGTAACCCATGAAGAAAAAGTATTAGATAAAAGAATAAATTGGGCAAACCACGATCATTGTGGTAGCGAAGTGTGTGGAAATTTATTGGAGAAAGAAACAAAGGAAGAGAAAAAGAAAAAACAAAAAGTGAAAAAAAAAATGAGAGGAGATGAACAAGATATGGAATATTATTTACCATATTGCTTATAAAATTGATTTAAATATATATTTTTTTATTAAGTTAAACATGCAAGTAGAAAATCCAATAGAATTTAGAGATAATGTTGTAAAAGCGATAAAAAATAAATTAGATTTAGATGATGATAGATCAAAGAATTTTGAAATAGGGTTATATAATCAGACAATAAGAGATTGTAAAAAAAAAGGTATAATAAGAAAATGGAACAACCCATATTTTGTTTTGTTGTATAAAGATAAATTTAGAAGTATTTGGATGAATTTATTTAAAAATTCATCTTCGGTGAATTTAATAAAAAAAATAAAAAGCGATGAAATAAAAACATATGATTTAGCGTGTATGTCACATCAAGAATTGAATATGGATATATGGCAAGAGTTAATATCTACAAAATTAAAACGAGATAAACATATGGGTGAAGATAATCTAGCAGCCGCGACGGATGAATTCAAATGTTATAAATGTAAAAAGAGGAAATGTACATATTATCAGATGCAAACAAGGTCAGCGGATGAACCAATAACGACATTTGTTTCGTGTTTAAATTGTGGTAATAAATGGAAATTTTAATTGGTAATAATTAATTATTAATATTATAATTAATTATTCATTATTAATATATGTCAGCAAATGCAACAGAAGTAGCAGCTTATAGAGATTTATATTATAAAGAAGTAGATGAAAGAGATAATCCAATAATGTGGTTAGATTTATCAAATACTATGGGAACAATAGAATATAAAAGAGGATATCCTTATATAGAATGGCAACAAAGAGTATTAGAAGGTGATGATGTTATGATATTAAATCCACAATATATGACATTATTGGAAGCACAAAAGAAGGCAATTGTAGAAGACGAATATTTGGGATTTTCTATAAAAATATTACTTGGAGAAAGTTATACAGAGGATGTTAGTGGGGAAGTAATTTTTTATAAAGAGAATACGTTTACCACAAATAAAATATATAGTTCCGGTGCGCCTACATCATCTAGTCATAAAATTCAGTTATACATGAAAATGCGGAAAGATAGGATGCCAGAATCAATTGAATATTTTAAAGAAACGCAAAATTATCAAGGTCAATTAGATTATGTTAGTATGAAAATACCAGACGAAGCAGTAGAAGAAATGAGAAAAATATCAAAAAACTTGACAGAAAATTTACAATCAGTTACAGATTCTAATAAACCAAGTTATGCGGGTCCTTTAAGTGGAATGACAATAGATTATCCTATTCAGGCAAATGGGGGTACATTGGCAGCAAACAAACATGGAATAGAATACATTTTTTATGTTTGGGAGACTATGAATAACCCTTGGTTTATAGATAATGGTTTACAATATAGTTTATTACCAGATATAGAACAAGTGGGAACAGAAGATGGGACACTAAATTGTTGGCAAAGTCAAACAGATTTTACAAGTAGTATTCATGGTGTAGGAGCAGGAGATAATAGAGATGGTTATAGATTATATACATATAATTACACAAGTGATTATGCTGCTGATTCAAGTTCTAATTATGTTCGTGTTTTTCGCATAACACCGGATGATTTGACAAATGATGGATTACCAAAAAGTTCAAGGATAAATATAGTAACTCCAAAATATAGTAGGTTTTATTTTTTATGGACATATAGAATTATAGATGCACCTAATCTACGATTCAAAGATTTCCCATATGATAATATACCCGAACGGTTGGTTAGTTTAAGTGGTGTTCCACCTTTATATTCTCCTGGAGCTTTATTGGGACAAGTAGGAATTCAAGGAATAAATGAATGGAAATGGAAACATGTAAATTTTACGAAATGGGGAAAGACAATAACAGATTTTAGAACTTGTCGTGCAGAAAGATTTTTTAAACCGTCGTTACCTCCTTCTATTCAATATATTAATCAAAAATTAAAAGTTACACTACCAGAAAAAGATATAATAGATTTATCGAAGAATTTTATAGAAAGATATCAACCAGATGGTAGACCACCACCTCAATATAAAACGTATAATGGTGATATTTATTTACACCCATGGGAAGATAATGAGATTGTAAAATGTTGGTATAATATTCAAGTTTTTGAAAATACAAAAAATCATACCGTTAAAAATAATTCAACGTATGGTAATTATATATTGGAAGATATACAAGGATATAATGACATAACAGGTGAAACAATTAGAGGTGAAATTAGTATATTTCAAGGTTATTATGGACCAAATAATTTATATAGTTTGGTGAATTTACAACACAAAACATTAGTTCGCGGAAACATATATGAATTTAGTATAGGAAATTTACAAGGTTATGGGGTTGCTTTTAGTTTAATACCAGATGGAAAATGGAATGATCCAAATGAACCTGATTATATAAGAAATATTTATTTTAATGGGTCGCAAGAAGGTTTTAATCATTCGGTTAGAATAATAATAGATGACGATACACCTAGAACATTATATTGGTATAATACAGAATTAAAGGACGCGGCATATACTAAAGGGAAATTAACTATTATATCTCAATATCTTACCAGTCGCGAATACGATAATTCAATAACGAATGAGATTTATCCATATACAGATACTTGGAATGATATTAGCTATAATTCAGATGTTTTTAGCAAATCTGTAGATATTTCAGATAATGCAACTATAGTTAAATTTATGCCAGATTGTAATTTTGATTACTATAAAGTTCCTATAGAACAAAGAGGCGATACAGCATATAAAGATGCGAGTGGTCAAAATGCGTCTTTATTATTAGAAAATAAGGCGTTAGCAGATACAAAATTATATGAGAAAGATTGGTTTGCTTATGAAGAATATACACCCGATAATACACAAATTTTAAGGTCTTGGTTATCTGATTATAAAACATTACCTAGTTGGGTGCATATTTTGAATGTTCCAATAGGTGCTGGTTGGAATGTTTTATGGAAATATAATAAGTTGTTACCTGAATCAAAGGATACAATAATTGATATTAGCGATAATGAATATTATATAAGATGGAGTTACACATATACAAGATATAGATTTTCAAGAGAAAGTAAAGGGACGGACCCTACAACAGTTTATTTCGAAGATATATCTTTTAATACAGGAATTAGTCCTTATGTATATTTTGATTTTACAGAATATGGTAAAATATATCCTCCTCTTCCCCCGAAATGGACCTTTTCTAGAGTTGAATATCCGAACGCACCGAAAACTTATTATAAAAATCTAAGTTTAACGGTTAAAACTGAAGATTTATTGGATTTGTCAAAGAATATTGTTTATAACACAGATCTTGGTTGTAAAATAAATATACAATTTTACATAATAAAACCTAAACAATTAACCGATAGAGATCAATTGGATCCTTTGATTGATTTATCTCACGTAGACTTATCGGTAACAAACAGTATATATGATGCTTCTTTTAATATGGTTGCTACCGCATATAAATTTCCGGATGTATTAACAATAGATATTAGCGATACAAAAATATTTGAAACCACATTATTACCAGGAAGATATATAGGTGCTTGGTCATATACAGTAAATCATAATTATATAAATCCTAGAGCTAGGAATTACCCTTTAATACCAAGGGTTGATTATGATGTTAGTGCGTCTTATATAGATATAAGTTATAATGAATTTTTATGGGATAATATTGAACCTGTGTTTTTTATACCAAATGATTTATCTAGAATGACTTTACAAATTCAACAATCAGATATATCAGGAATAATAAAACATTGGAATACTTACTACCAAACATTATCGCCAGAAACACAGATAATATTTAGTTTTATGTTATGGTCTCCAAATTATGAATGGACACAATTATTATCTGGATTGAATAGATGGGAATTACCAAATTTTTTTCAAGGAAAAGAAGACCCACGAATTCATCAAACACCTGTTGAGTATGTTGATTATACAACACCTTTAAATTTACAAAAATGTTGGTTGGGTAATGATAATAGCGATAGTGTGGGACATGTATATAATTGGGGTTTTGGGGGAGAACCTGGAATTCAATATAGAAAAGTAACATATCACGATATAAGTAATAATGAAATATATCAAAAGAAATTAATATTTGATATAAGTCAAGTAAAACAATTTAAAGATGTTGTGGATTTATCGGCTGTTCCAGTAACTAAAGAAGGTATGCGTAATTTTATAATAGATATGTATATTCCTGCGTCGCAAGATATGAGTCGCAATACAGCAAATTGGGGATTTAGTAATTATAATATAGGTGCTGTAAGTAATACATTAGGTTTATTTCATATTGGTGTTAATGGAAATGGAATTGACACATCAAGTATTGACAACGGTTCTGATTTGGGATGGAATAATGAAGGATTTATATATAGAGCTCCTTATGATCCTACATTAGGACAAACATATTTCAGACATAGATTAAATGACTTAAGTGATAATAAAATAAGATATCATTTCCAACAAGCGTTTATGTATGGTGATCCTCCATCAAAAGATGTTACGATATCTGTTAATGATGAAATAATATATGATTTGCCAGGTCGCGGAGTGGATTTATATGATATAAGTTGGTGTGGTCAAATATATGACGTATCATTTTCTCCAGTTCCTATGAGAAGTAGCAGAATTGAAATGTGGTTTCAAGAAGATGCTTCTAGTTCTGCAATTTACCAAATAAAAGATTTGTCTAATGATACAATAGTAAGAAATACATTCACACCACAAGATTTTGATGAAAATGATACAGAAAGATTTTTTTATCAAAGTCAACGGTATATTACAGAAGGTTTATATATTCCTTATATTGGTAGATGGGAATATCAAATATATGATCCGTCTTCACAATTTATTATAAGTAGTAGAATTGTGAAAAGTGAATACCCTGATGCGATACACCGCGTTGGCGATTGGAGAATAACACAAACGTTAGATGGTGGACAAGAATTTCAAATATCATCTCTGTGGCCATTTGAACATAAATATCATTATGCTGTTTTATATACAATACCAAAAGATTTTATAAGACCTTTACCCATGTATCCAACACTATATATTGATTTATCATATAATAAAATTACAAGAGAATTAATTGTGACTTGGGATAAAGACACTATTATTGCACCTTTAATGCATAATTTAATGACATATTGGTTGCAATATAAATCTGCCACAGAAGTTAAATTTTTATTATATGGATGGGTTCCTAATTCGGAAAAATTACCTGTTAATTACAGTAACCCAACTGATATAGAATTATACAATTTATGGGATCCTGTTTATGATATATCATTTGTTATTCAATCACCTAGTCCATATCATGAAGTAAATATTTTACCATTAATTCCACATAATGTATATACTATAACAGAAGAAACTCTAATATTTGGTAAGTGGGTTTTTGCTTGGAATTATCAAGTGTATAATGGTGATTATAGAGTATATGCGAAAAGCATGCCTGATTATGGATTTTTTGACATAAGTGCTGTTGAAATAAATATACCACCTATTTTATACAATCCAAAAAATCCTTTAATGGAATATATTGAAGACCCATCATCGAATCAAGAATTAAAACTAAAAATTTCCGGACATGAATTATTAAAATTATCAAAAAATATTAACGAACAATTAAAGGGATTGCAAAATGTAGAAGGAATACATTTTAATTTTTACTTATGGACACCTGATAGAGAAAAACAACAAGACCCTTCTGGATGGACACTTCCAAATTTATTTCTACCCGAAGATCAAAGAATATATTCGTATCCCGCTGAATATAATAATGAAATAACAGGATTGCAAGATATTGATTTAAATGTTGGTATAGACCCTAGCAATATCATACATAATACTTATAAAGTTACACATAATGGACAAGGACTTTATCAAATAGATGGTATATATAATGGAACAATAACCTTATACAGAAACAAAACATATAAATTTATAATAGATGCTGTAGGTCATCCATTTTGGATAAAAACAAATCATTCAATAGGAATAGACAATTCATACAATACAGGCATTATTAATAATGGAACAGATAATGGTATTATAGAATGGACTGTTACTGATATGAGTACAAATAAGTTATATTATAACTGTCAACACCATTCAACTATGAAAGGATATATAAATATTATAGATGAAGATGATGATATGGGATTTCCTATACATAAAGCATATTGTAAAACATTAATAACCACAGATTTAACAAATTATAATGATATCTCTTGTGTATATTTTAGCAATAAAGAATTATTGCCAAACGGTAAGGGTCATTTGCCATATTCGTCTTCTCATCAATATACACATTCTGGTAGTAGAAAGTATAATACACCATATATAACAAGGTGGAGTTATGAAATTAAAAGAACAGGATTACCATCCTATTATTCGGATATTTCAAGTAATATATATAATAGAAATCCTTATTGGAATATAATTACGAATGCTAATGGAAATAAATCAATAGAAAGTTATAGTAAAGTAATAAGGTATATGTATTCAAATGTAATAACAATCAAACCTCCAGATCCACCAAAAATCATTTATTTAACAACAAATGAGTGTGTTTGTCCAACGAAAATAGATAATTTGGTTAAGACAAAAGAAGCATCAAATGCAAAAAATAGATTGGGGGCTATGTTAAATAATTTTAGATTGGCAAAAAGATTAAGACCAAGAAAAGCGAAGGATGATCCAAGGGCTATACAATACATGAGGGAAACGGGAAATACAAATGTAATATTTAGATATGATGATGGGTCTTGTGAATAAATTATTTCATAATAATTAAATTATGTAATAATTAATATATATGTCAGGTGCTGTTCAAGAAGGATTAATGTTATCTGGGTTTCAAGGAACATCAGGTATTGGTGTAGACACACGTTGTCTTCAAATGAATATGACATGGGAAAATTTTCCTTTATCATCAAGATTTTATGCGAAATTAGTGAAATATGACACAGAAGTAAGACCGAAATTATATATTAAAAAACAAATATTTGATTCATCATTAAATCCTGTTTGGAATACAAGAAAACTGGTGGTTTTTAATTGGCTGTTTGTTAAAAATAGTTATGTCAAAGAATTATTAGGTGAATTGGTTGAAGACGATCCAAGAGAACGAGGGTATTCTTGTTTTAATATTGTTTTCATTAAACCAAATGAAGGTGCTGGTAATACTTTTTACCCACTTCGCGAAGGATTGTATGGTGGACAAAGTGTAGGATTAGGAGATAACCAAAGAATGAATTTAGATAAAGAATCCTATGTTAGAGAGATTGGAAATGTGAAATATACAGAATATTTTAATAAATTGGTGTGGGAATTTTATTTCGGATATACAGAATTAACAGATATATGGTCACCCGTTGAAGCGGATAACCCCATAGTTCCCATAAGAAACCCCTTTTATATTAGTAGATGGCAATTAACAACAGGCAATATTCCAACGGATATATTAGAATTTAAAATGTGTTGTTTAATAACACCCACAGACCATGTTAAAATATTTTGTCCTATTCAACAAACATTTGCCTTTTTAAAAAGTGACCCTTTGTGGATATATCAAGGAGATAATTCGATACATACATATGTGATTCAAACATCAAGAGCTGAAGAACAAGCTACCATTCCTTTAGAATTGGGTAGCGATGATTTATATTATAAAACATTCAACGAACGTATCAAAACAATTGCTGGTCGTACTTATTTTATTGTGAATGTAAAAACGGGAATTGACGGTTACTTATACAAATTGAATTTAAAAATTATTAGTTTTAATATTGTAAATCAATTTGGAAATCCTTTAGCTACAATTGAATTAGGTGGTACAACAAAATTTTATGTAAATATACAACCACCAAGTGCTATTAATGATTTAGACGACGCGACATTATATTTTCAAATAGATAATTTAAATCCCCATTTATTATTGGTTCCAAAAACAGTAGCTTATCCAGCTACAAATAATATTGGTGAATTGGTGGCTCCTGAATTTGAGTGTGTCTCTTTTGGTAATGAAGGGGATGTAGATGAATTTATAATGCCCATCGTAATTACAAGTATAAACCCTTTTTTTCATAATATTATTCAACAGCCTATTCAGGTTAATGTTGCCAATCTATACATTAATGCTGACTTTGTTCTTATTAATATTTATGATTTGACTAATCTAATCTATTCGCAAAAAATTCAAATTTTACCAAGAAGATACGAAGATATTACACAAAGTCTTAAAATTGATGCTACATATGAACCTAGTACAGCTGATTATGTAACATTTAAGTTTAAATCTACTGTTAGTGGAAATAAATTTTTCATCGAGGAGACCGAATCATTATCTCTTGTATTGAAATCTTATCAATACGGTCAGGTTTGGCCAGGTAAACAGGGTGATGTTTTTCATATTGATACTAGTGATCCAAGTAATTTTGGACAAAGATTAACTTTTTATGATGCGAATGATGCAAGTGCGAAAGAGTTAAAAAACGATGATGGGGAACCATTAGCTCAATATAGTCGTGGGCAACCACAAGGGTCGCCTAATTCATTTGTAACTATTCGATTACCTTTAGACAAAACAACAATTTACTATAGAACTCAACCTTTAAATCCAAGACAAAATTATACAGTTTATGGATATGGAGAACTACAATTAGATCCTTTAGTTTTAGAACAAATAGGAGATGTTATTGTGGGTAATGTTGATGGAACGTCAGGAGGCGGCGAATTAGAATTACAATCCAACGGTGTTCAAGGTCAGTATGATGTAAGATTGGCTGTAGCTGATAATGATTTGTTTGGTGTTCAAAACGTCGGTGTTATTAGTGTGCGAACTGTGGCTATTACACCTCCGATTGAAATTATTTATACTATTAGAAATGATAATGAAGTTCATATTAATTGGTCTGTTGAAATACCAGGTAATAGTATTTATAGTTTTGCGGATCCAACGAAAACAAGATATACGACAACTGCTAGTTATGAAATATTGAGGGAAGGTATAAATGCTGAGACAGGCGATAAAGAATATACAGTTGTAGGAACTGCACCAAAATGCGAATGGGTAGATTATAATGCGGTGCGTTTTACCAATTATAAATATCAAATAAGAGCAAAGGTCAAATGGAATTCTGTAGAAGTTATATCCAATCATAGTGAAACATTATTTGTATTTGTTTGTGAAAATAACAAATTTCCTTTAGGAAGATTTAACAATACTACTGAAAATAGGAAATTATATCAGGATATTGGAGCAACATGCGAAGGAGTTGGTATGCTTCCAACAGCAGGAAGATTGACGGGTAATTTATTTCCAACAGCACAGCAATTTACTAAAAAGGAATTGTATTCTATGATGGCGAGGGCCCAAGGACGACCATCGCGTTAATTTTTTCTTTGTATAATTTATAATGGATAACGCAACGTTAGCAGATCATGACTCAACAAGAGCTATTAGATATAAATGTTATAATGATTGTCCCACAGGGGATGATGGCAACGCTTGTATTGCCGCTTGTCAAAAAATTGGTAAAGGAGGAAGAAGACGCCGTAGAAAATCGCGTAGAAAATCGCGTAGAAAATCACGCAAATCTCGTAGAAAGAGAAGAAAATCGCGTAAAAAAAGAAAGAAAAGTCGTCGTAGAAGACGTCGCCGTTAATATTTTCTTTGTATAATTTATATGTCAAGACCAAAATGGTATTGTGAGAATAATAAAAAACAAGCTGATGATTTTAAAAATTATTTAGATGCTAGGTCAATTTGTTTTCGCAAGACAAATAGAGGAACACATTCTTTTCTGGCTAGCGATTATTGTAACAATCAAGAGTGTTTTGATTCAAATGAAGATTGTGTAGAAAATATGAAAGATATTATTGATAATTATCCCGATAAATTTTTAAACGACAGTGCAAATCTTTGTAATGATGATGATGATGAAAGTGATGAGGATGCTCTAGAAGGTATGAGGAATCGAACAAAAAAAGCAAAATATGATGAAGAGGTATTTATCTATGGTAAAGAAAATGCGAAGAAGAGGAGGAAGAAGAAGAAGAAGAAATCGAGATATGGAGGGAGAAGAAAAACAAAGAAAAGAAAATCACGCAAATCTCGTAGAAAGAGAAGAAAATCGCGTAAAAAAAGAAAGAAAAGTCGCCGCCGTAAAAGACGTCGCCGTTAAATAATTATTAAAAAACATTTATTAATTATTCTAATATTTCTAAATCGCTAACTTTCCAATATTCACTACCACCATTTGGCATAGGTCTTCTAATGATAAATGGAATTCTTTTAGCTTCTAATTCCATTTCGGCTATAGTTAAACCTTCAATAACATTATGCGGAACTTCAACGAAAATTTTAGAACCATTATTTATTTGTTTCGCACGTAATCCAATAATTTTAGCTTTTTCATATCTCGTTAATATTGGCATAGTTTGATGTAGTTCATCAACGATTCTACCAGTTTTATCGCGTGTAATATTGGATAAAGCATACATTTCTTTATTAGAAATATGTTTTAAATGAGGATGATAATCGATTAATATATTTTTAGTATCTGTTTGTTCGAATTTCTTTAAATCTTCAGAATCGCTATCGCTATCGCTATCTTCAGCAGATTCAACTAATTCAACTTTTTCTTCCATGAGATTTTCTTCTTGATTAGACATTATTATATAAAAAAGATATAATAATATTTAAATCAATTTTATTATTTATCAGTTTTCCAGTGTGTTTTACAAACAGCACATAAGTAAACATATTTCATATTGGCATCGTTGTATCGCAAATAAATAATTTCTTTACATTTTTTTGGTTCGTTATCATCTACGTCTTTTGATTCACTATCAGCCTTTTTATTTGAATCGCATTCGGGATTAGGACAGTCCATGTTGAATTTAACTCTAGGCAAAGTAGGATCTAAATGAGTATATTCATTAATTACATTTTTATACCCACCGGTTTTTTTAATAATGTGTGTTTTACTAACACAATTGTTGTTTAATTCATTTATTAGTTTATCATTTTTATTACCACAATTACGACAATAATAAATTAATGTGTCCGGGTCATTTTTATTTAATTCTATATAAAACATGTTACCACAGTTTTCACAAAAATGCATCTTATATATCATACATATAATTAATCTTAAATCAATTTTATATTAATTCTTTATAAGTGTCATTTATTTCTTTTATTATCCAATCATAATCTACGGTACAAGTCATGCCATAAATACCTGCTTTATGAGTTTTAGCTTCTGGATATTTTTTTTTCAACACTTTTAAATTATCAATTATTTCGTCTTTGTTTCTTTGAAAATGTCTTTTTACCAGTGGCCACAAAGGAAGGAAAGAAAGGGGTAATCTTTTTTTATTCATTACATCTTTGATGGCCGTTTCATAATTTCTGAATTGTATTATTTTATTATAACTGTCAAATGCGTGATGTTTTTCTGTAATACCAGGTTCATTTAATAAAGGTTTGTTATGTAATAAAGTAACAAGTGTGATCAGAACTGTTCTAATAGTCATACAACTAGTCCAACCCGGTCCTTTCCAAGTGTTTAATATACTAACACATACTTTACCATTTCTATATAAATTAGGATTAAATCGCGTTTTACTATTATTAGTTAAATATGTAAGTTTGGGTGGTTCTATAGGGTATGTTTTGGGAAAATCAAATTCAAAAAAATATGCACCATTTTGATAAATAGTATCCTTTGGACCGAATATAATAGCATAACCTTTTAATAGATTTTCATCAGAATGCGAATAAATAATTCCATTATCTAATAAAGGTTTTTTAATAATGTCTTTAACATCTTTTACGAGTCTTTTAACAAGAGTCGTTCTTCCCTTCCTTTTTTTTAAGACCTTTTTTTCATTTTTATTTTCTATTGCAAGTTCCATTGATAAAGTATATAGAATAATGTTTAAATGCGTTAAAGAAATATTTAAAGACAAAATTAATTAAATTATAAAATTGAAATAAATAATATCCATGAATATTACAATAAATGGATAATCAGTGTTTAGGGGAAAATATTGTGAAATATAAAACACTTCATGATTTACTTCAAGCCTGTAAAACAAATAAAAATGCAAACCCAAATAAGAAACCAACTAATACAAGAATAGGTTCAAAAGATCCAACAATAGATAAGAAATATCCTGGTTCATATCATATACCTAAAGAGTTATTAAATCAATTTCATGACCTATTGGAAAAGAAAAGAAAGAAAGGACATCAGGAACACATGACTGAGATACAGGATAGGAAAAAAGGAGGACCTTTATTGTTTGATTTAGATTTTAGATATTTGGCTGGAACTAAAGAACGTAAATTTAATTATAATCATATAGATGATGTTATTGAGATAATATGTATTGCTATTAATAAGGTATGTGAAACAGAGAAAATCGAGCCATTTCCTTTGTTTGTTTTTACTAAAAAGAATATTAACGATATAGGTGAATGTGTAAAAGATGGTATTCATATTATAGCTGGTATAAGATTGAAACATGGGAGTCAAATGGTAATACGGGATATATTATTGAAATCGATAGGAAACGTATTATATGATATTCGTAAGTTTCTATGTCCGGATAACACCCCTGATAAAATAATAGACGAGGGTATATCAAAGGGGGAAGTAGGATGGCAAATGTATGGTTCATCCAAACCAGGACATGAAGCATATGAATTAACAAAATGTTATCAAATAAGGTATACGCAAAAGGAGGATAGTGATGTGGATTTAGATTCAGATGATGATGATGAAATAGATGATGATGATTCAGCCGGTCCATTAGATTTCGAAATTACACCAAAAGAGATAACCGATTGGTATGGGAATAATTTAGTAGAATTATTTAGTTTAAGAAGAAAAGCGTGGCAAAAAGTAGCAATTAGAGAGAAATATAAAAAAATGTGTAAAGAAAGAATTAAACAAAAATCTTCAGAACCGAAACAAACAAAACAAAGAATAATACATGCTAGTTTAGATGTAGAAACGCTATTTGAAACATTACGAAATGTTAAAAGTATGAATGAAATAGATGTATTGATAGCGAGGATGATAGGTTCTACAGAAATACAAGATTATGATATTGTTACAGCACATCAATTGGCTATGTTATTGAATAAAGAATATTATGATCCTTATGATAAATGGATGAAAACTGGTTGGGCATTACATAATGTGAGTGATATAAATATATTAAGTTTTATAAAATTTTCATCAAAATCAGATAAATTTGATATAGGTAGTATAGATGATATAATTGATACATGGGAAAAAATGAGAGATGATGGGTTAATGTTAGCATCGTTGAGATATTGGGCAAAAAAGTGTAATCCTACAGAATATGAGAAGTTATACAAAACGAATGTGAGTTTGTTTCTTGAAGAAGTGATTCAAAGTGAAGGGTCAGATTGGGATCTGGCGATGTTGGCATATCATTTATATGGGGATAAAATTAGATGCATTGATAGTGGTGGTCAAGGTATGTGGAAAGTATTTAGTAAAGGAAGATGGAAGAATGATAAGAACGGTATGACGTTAAGAAAACATTTATCTTTAAAGTTATCGAGAATATTTATTATGAAGGAGAAACAAATAGTAGATGATTTAAGGGATTCTTCATGGTCAGGTGATGCTGAGAAACAAGCAGAATTAACATCATTAACAAATACATATAATAAAATAGCAATAAAGTTGAAGAGAAGTAGTGATAAAAATAATATATTGAATGAAGCAAAAGCGTTATTTTATGATGAAAACCTAGTTGAAAAATTGGATGGTAATCCATATATTATTGGATTTAAGAATGGTGTATATGATTTTGAAGCAAATGAGTTTAGAGAAGGAAGACCGGATGATTATGTTTCGAAAACCACAAAAATAGATTATATTAATTGTAGAGATAAAGGTTATGAGTCAGGTATAGCGTGGTTGGAAGATTTTATGCAAAAAATATTTCCAGATCCAAATTTAAGAGCCTATATGTGGGAACATGCTGCTACTGGTTTGATAGGTAATAATAAAAATCAAACATTTAATATTTATACTGGTTGTGGTAGGAATGGTAAATCTAAATTTGTAGATTTAATGCGATTCGGAATAGGTGAATATTATGGTAAAGTTCCAACACAATTAATTACACAAAAAAGAACAAGTATAGGAGGAACATCTAGTGAGGTAGCTCAATTAAAAGGTATAAGATACGCTGTTATGACAGAACCTAGAAAAAATGATACGATTAATGAAGGTATTATGAAGGAGATTACAGGAGAGGATGAAATACAAGCGAGACATTTGAGACAAGAGGCTATAGTATTTGTTCCACAATTTACATTATGTTGCATGACTAATTATTTATTCAATATCAAATCTAATGATGATGGAACTTGGAGAAGAATTAGAAAAATAGATTTTGAATCAAAATTTGTAAAACCTGGAGATAGAGACTATCCACCATCAAAGGTCCCTGAAGATAAGGAATTTGATTGTGATGTCGATATCGAACCAAAATTGAAGAGATGGGCTCCAGTTTGGATATCTTTATTGTGTGAAATCGCTGTAAAAAAATTAGGACATGTTACAGATTGTCAAAAAGTTATTGCTGCTAGTAATGCTTATCGTGGTGAAGAAGATTATTGTCATCTCTTCTTCGAAGATATGGTTGAAGAAGTACCTAAGGGCGAGTCTAAAGACGATTATATATTACATAAAAATAAAGCAGCTAGATATTTCAAAGATTGGTATCAGGAAAATTATGGCGCAGGAATACCAGTACCACCAGTTAAAGAAGTGGTTCAATATTTTGAAAGAAAAATGGGGAAAATTAAAAAGGGCGGACACCAACCGCACCATTGGGTTGGATTTCGTTGGGTTCAAAAAAATAATAATCAGGATTTAAGTTGGATGGAGAATGATGATTAAAAATAATAATTCATTTTTTAAATTTTTATTTTTTAAAGCTTTTTAAAATAACTATTCCTAATACGATAAAAGGTATTCCCATCATTTGTTTCCAATTTAACGATTCGTTAAAAAATAAATATGCTATCATGGTGGACGATATAATAAAAACAGGGTGAGTAATAGATATAGTATACCCCGTTTTATTACTGGATAACAACGTAAAAAATATTACTAAGGTTATAACATTTAAAAATACAGCCAAAATAAGCATACCCAAGTCTTTTTTCGTTATCTTATTCATAAAACTAAAATCACCATCTAATGTCAATACCAATATCAAAGAAAACAAAGCAAACCATATAGGTCTTAAAAACATCAATTGATAGGCTGTGAATTTTTTTAATAAATAGAATTTTTCAATAGTTATACATAGAGACCATAGAAATCCACATAAAATACATAATAATATTGTATAGTGGTGCATATATTAATTAATGGTATTATATTTCAATAATTAATATTATTTGGAAGGTGGTGGTGCGAGAGGTATTTTTTCATTTGGCATAGAGTAATTGCCTGAATAATATAACAGGGAAACAACTAAACTACCTAAAATAATGAAACTAAACCACATGGTATTAATTTTAACTGGACTGACGTGCGTATTTACCCAAGTGATTGTGGGTTGCATAATTAAAGTAGGGAATGCTGCTAACACAATAATTAAAACATATGTCTTAACGTTGCGATATTGTCCAGACATAAATAACATAACAATACAAAAAAGAAACATTACCCAATAAACCCATTTGAAATAATATAATAAATCTTCATAATAATCGTTATTATCGTAAAAAGCGGCAAGTCTATAATCTATATTTGCCTGTTTTATAGTTTTCTTTGTATTATCATTTACTTTGTCTGTTAAAAAATGATATTTTTGACTAAGAGATTCAGCGCGAGGACAATAAGCTTCAAGACTTGTAATGTTATTGAAACTATCTTCGATAGATTTATAAAGCATATCAAATTCTGTTTTCCAATCCTCAGTTTTTTCTCTAGCTTTAATTTTACTTTCCGATTCTAATTCATTAGCATAAGCAGATTCTTTATTAGCACTTTTATACCAAGTTTTCTTTGCTTCTAATAAACGAGTTTGAATAGTAGCAGCTTGTGCTTTTAAATTACTATACGCATTATAATTATCTCTTTCAGGACAGTTTGCTGACCCTTGAACACACGTATTTAATTCTTGTGCAGCAGGATTATCTGTATTTTCATATGTAGTACCTGGCATATTAATATATATTGATATTAATATATATTAAATTATTGTAAATAACTAAAATTTTCTTTTTTTGTATCGTGGGGGGATATACCACCCATAGTAGCAAAACCATCTTTTGCTCGTTTATTAAGGTCTGAACAAGTTGATAATCCAAATAGAGCACCTAAACCACCTGAACCTTCACCAGGAGCTTTTGCGCCAGCAGCAGCTTCTTTTTTATATTGTTGTCCGTCGGTTTGCGTAAATCTCTGCCAGTCCATAGAGTCTCTTTTGAAATTATCAGCCAATCTACCTAGAATGGTAATTAAAACCCAAGCGCCTGTAACGCCTAAACCGGCAACTCCTAAAGTAGCAGGGAACCAAGGTTGTTTCATTAGAAATGAAATTAATAACGCAATAAAACACCCATAAACAATAACTTTTATCATACCTCTAAATTCAGAATATCTTGAATATTCATATTCACCAACTTTCACTAATCTTTCTTTATTCATTTTTTCTGCTCTCAACGCATCTAATTGTTCTTCTGTATTGGTTAATTCATCTTGGATAGTTTTACCTACCGCTATTTGATCAGCTAAATCATATCTTCTTTGTGTTACTTCAACTTGTGCAGAAGTATACATACCTTTCAATTTATGTAATAGTTCTTTTCTAAAGACAACTAATTCTTCTATCTTTTTGCGTATTTCAGCTTTTTGAGCATCCGCATCAGGATGAGAATCACTAGACCCTATAGCTTGTAAATTTTGAAATAGAAATCGTTCTACTTCTTGTAATTTTTGTATTTCTGCTATAGTTTGTGCATGTTTTTCGGCTAATGCTGCTGGTCTTTTGTTTTGATTGTAAGCATTTTGATTCGCTTGTGGAGTAGCCATTATATATATTAATTATTAGATAATATTAATTATTAATAATAAATTAATTATGCGGCTTTCTTTTTAAAATTAGATATAACTGTAATAATCAATACAATTGCTAAAACACTCCACATATAAAACTTAAGTTCTTCAGATTTTTTTTTAGTCATAGTTGATTCGTGTAATGCGATGGAAGTGTAATCTTTACCACCTTCACCATAACTTGTTAATTCAGCATATTTTTCTTCAAACAATTTTAAATTATTATCTAAACTATCTTCTTCACTACCAATAGTTCCTCTTAATTTATCTCTTGTTTTGATTAAAATATTAATCTTTTTTTTTAATTTATTCGCTTCTTCCATAGCAGCATCATTTTTCCCCTTTACTTGCGCATATCTTTGATGAAAATTAGCATTAGTGCCAGCATTAAATGAACTTACACCACTACCAGCATTTACACATTCACTTTTAAATGCGGATGCTGTTCCATCACCGGCATTACCTCCAAAAGCTTTATCTAATTCGTTACAACTTTTCACTTGTATTCCATTAATATAAGCAGATGGTTTACCACCGCCACCACCACCACATTCACAACAACCTTCTGCTAATGTTGTACTTTGACTATCGGCTTGTTCTGAACTTTTTACAAATTTTTGAGAAGATGACCCCGGATTAATAGTTCCATCCGTACAATGACTAGCAACCAAATCTTTACATTTTTTTGAACCGTCCTGATTATGTCCTTTATAGGTATCTTTACACTTTAATACTTGAACACCTTTTAAACTACAACCTGCAACACAAGCTTTTTTCTTATTACTGGATTCAATATTAGTTCCTGTAATTCTTTCTAAACAATCAACACGACAATCTTCGACTGATTTTGTTAATTTGGCGTGTTCCTCTAAATATTGAGTATATGCTGTAGCATATTGACTTACTGCCCTATCATAATTATTTGAAATATCACGTAACACTTTTTTTTCTTTTTTACCCATATTTACAAATTTTTTATTATTATCATCAAATCCTTCTCTCATTCTTTCAAGTTTTATTCCCTGAAATAAATGTGACCGACTATCTATTGTTTGTGGTTTTTGTAAAAAATTTTTTATTTGATCTACTGATAATTGTTTTTTCGGTAAAAACATATTTAACACATCATCAAATCCCATTTTATATATTAATTATGAAGATATTAATTATCTAAAAACTGTATAATTAATATCATATTTATTTATTCAACATTTTTATTGCCATGCTGGCTAATGTTACACCTGCTAAAGTCCAAGCAAAATATCTCATTTGAATTCCTTCAGCGCGAATTTTTTTGTCTCTTACATTATAATCAGCAGCATCTACTTCTTGTCTTAATGATGCTATCTCACTTCTTTTCTTTTTTAATTTACCTAATGTAGTTATTAAAGCTTTTCTTTGAGCTTTTTTTTTTGTGTCTAAATCATCCAAAGCATTACCATCTTGTTCGTCTACTACATCTTTCATTTGTTTTACAATACCCATCAATTCATCGTTAGCGGCGCGTGCATTTTTGCCGGCATCTGAACCTAATGAACTTGTAACAATACAAGGGTCAGATTTTGTCCAATTTTTACCTTTTGGTAATTTAGTAATTTGTGCGTCCTCAATTTTTTTTACATTACTAGGACAAGACGCGTGTCTTCCTGTTAAAAAATCACTATATTCATGTGCTTGTCCCGTTTTATCTATCCAGTAAGTTGCACCACCATCTTGTTTTCCAGTAACATTAATGCCTCCTGTTCTACAATCTTCTCCTTGTTGCATATTTTGACCGGTTGGTAATTTATTTATTTGGTCGTCTGTAACATCGCCCAAAGGGTCAGTACATCCAGCACCTTTTTTATCCCACATACCAGGACCAAATTTCCGTTTAACCCCGTGTCCTGTTATGTAATAAACATTATTATTATGCTTTCTTACACTATTTCTTAAATTACTTGATGCAGCACTTTTTTCAGATACAGTTTTTTCTAAAACTGTTGTCATATGTTTTTTATATTCGTTAATTTTACCATTAAATTTATTTTCTAACTCTGAGAATTTCCGTTGTTTTTCAGCATCCATTTTAGATATTGCATCATCTTTCATGTTAACACTTTCTGGTCTAGCTTCTGGCATACCATTATTTAATTTTAAATATGTTACAACACCCCTTTTAGCTTTTAGTGTTGGTATTCTTCCATTATTTCTTGGTAAGTCACCATCATGTTGTCTTAAAAAGTAAGCTTTCTTTTTAGATTTTACATATTCAAGTCCTAAATAAGCACCTCTATCTTTAATATATTTTTTACACTCCTCTAAAGTTCCAGTCATAAATTTTTTTTCACCTTTTCCATATGTTCCTTTATTAGCACCACCGTATTCAATTGCTTGACCATCGAATATTTTATAATCATCTGCTTTCATCCCTTCAACAAAACCTTCAATTAATTGTCCACCAGGAGTTGGTTGTCCAGAACTACATTTATATTGTAATAATATGGGATCGGAGCTTTGAAAACCGATTTTTTTTGTACTAAAAAATATACCTTGGCTTAAACTTTCCATATTGTTCATATATATATTAATTATGATATATTAATTATCACTTAATTAATATATTAATTTAATTTTCTTAAAAAAATGCCCATAACAATAATAGCTGTTGTATAGTAAATGGTTTGAATAATATGACTTGATGTGCTATTATACATATTATCTTTCATATCTTTTCCGCCCATACTCATCAACTTTCTTTTTTCTTCATTCAACTTATCTGTCGTTATAGTATGATTAGTTTCATCTCTTCCTAATATTTGACTCATACCTTTGATTCTTGTTTTATAATTATTTGATAATGTATTCATTTTGTTTCTTTCTTTTATCAAATCTTGTTTTAAAGTTTGCCATTGATCTTCATATTTAGTTGTTTCTTTTTTATTTGAATCCGATGGATATTTCATCCAAGTTGAATATTTATCAACATAATTTGAAGATATATCATTAAATTGTTGTTTGAAAACTACTAAACTTTCAGAAATATCTTTGACTGTTCCCAAAGATGTTTTTATTTCGTCACATACAGTACCTCTTTGTATAATAGGCATTTTTTTGAAAGTGCTGGGTATGCATTTGGATGGAAAAGGAACAGGATTGTTATTATCGTCTTTTAATTCATCTGTCCACTCGCTACAATCTTTAAATTTCATACAATATTCATCATATTTTTTCTTATTAACAACTACTTTTGATCTATGTGGGAATTCTCTGTTACAATCTTGGTCAATTTGGGACATATATTAATTATTAATATTATTAATTTAATAATTATATACACATTCTATAATATTTTGATGTTATTGCTGTTTCACTAGAGCGCGTAATTTCACATACTTTTTTTGGTCGCAAACCAATAGCTTGTGCTACAGGGTCAAATCTTGAAATTTCTGGCCATTGTTTATCAGTCATTATATTGTATCTAACTTTAATATTTTCAACCTCTTCATCTTTTAATTCTACATGACGAGGAACGCATTCGTGTTTCAAAACATCATATAGATAATTATGAAGATTGAAGAGTGAGAAATAAATTTTTTCATTATTCCATATATTTGTCATTAATTTTATAAGAGTATCATTAGGATTATCTTTCACAACAATTATAAAATCATCGTCTTTTTCCAAAATATCTTCGATATTAAATACATCATCTATATATTCGTATATTTGATTTGGACGAATTTTTCCACTCAAATGATACTTAACAAAACATTTTTTATTGGATTGTGGATCTGTAGATTCTAATAACATATCCAATTGTGGAGGCTTCGCATTATATTGCGATTGAATTTCAACTATACTTCTACCTTCATGATCACTCACATTATATCCTCTCTCTTTTAGTTGATTTAGTATTATATTTCGTGATTTATATATATTTCCAATTGTACTACTATTAGATTTCCCGCTCATTATATTATATAAATCAGATAATATAATATTTAAATCAATTTTATAATTCTTTATCAATCGATATACTTTTTTTTACATTATCGCTTTCCTCACCTTTTTTATCATCATCTATATTTTCCTCTACATTTAATAAAGTAATATCTTTCTTTATATCAGCGTCATCTCTATCTATAATTAAAGGTGGTTTTTCATCATATTCATCTTCACTATCTGAACCTTCATCAGGAACATAATTTGGGTCGCGTTCACTTGATATTATATCGTCTTCAAATACAAACGATTCAGAACCATCGGCTTTTCTAATATTGTATAAAGCGGCATCCTTATCATCTTCGTCATCTATTTTAAATATATGTCCTTCTTCATCACCATTAAATATTACTTTATCATGTAATTTAGGTCGTGGTCCGGTAGGAATTTTTTCTTCTTGTTCAAAAGCATTTCCTTGTTGCGTTGGTTGTACCCAATCACCATCGTCAAATCCAGTATTCATTACAGAAGATTGTTGTCCCATCATAGAATGTGAACCATACATACCCATCATAGAATTTGGGTCACCCATCATAGAATTTGGGTCACCCATCATAGAATTTGGGTCACCCATCATAGAATTTGGGTCACCCATCATAGAATTTGGGTCACCCATCATCATTTGTGATTCACCAAATTCACCTTCATTTGTTGTTGTATAATTCATGTTTCCAAATGGATTATTTAAAGCTTGCCATTCGTTGGTTGATGAAATAATGCTAGGAACCGATATTTCTTCCAAAACACTAGGTGCTTTCAAAAATTCTTTTCTATCATATTCTTGGTTTCTTGTTGTTTGTTCGCGTATTGTTTGTTCCTTTATATTTTTATAAGTAGCCTTTTTATTGTGCGTTAAATTTTTAATTTCTGTTATGCCTCCACTACCTAATGACAATAATTGATCAATATTATCTTCAGTTATTAATCTTAGTTGTATATTCATTCCTTGTAATTCTTGCATTAATAATTTGAAAGCATATGGTATATTTACTATACTAAAATTTCTGCCATATTTACTTATATTTATAACATTCATTCCGTTCCCTACATTTTTTTCAAATTTAATAGGTCCATCCGCAAAAGGTGATAAAAATATATTTTTTCTTGGATTATAGGCAGCAATACAACCAGTTTGATTACATATAGCAACTTGAAATTCATCACCTCTTTTCATAAGAGTTTCACTAACAAAATGCGATAAACCATGTGCCACAACACAATCTCTGTCCATTTCTCCTAGACGTAACCCACCATCGTTTGCTCTTCCGGCAACTGTTTGACGCGTTAATTGGTCTCTTGGTCCCCTAGCTCTATAATTTATTTTATCTTTTGGCATATGTTTCAATCTTAAATAATATGTAGGTCCAATATATATTTCTGTTTCCAATTGTTCTCCAGTCATACCATTATATAATATTTCTTGTCCATATTTTTCCATACCAGCATCTAATAAATATTTACCGTAAATTTCTTGTTGAGGTCCTTTATTACAGAAAGCTGTACAATCACCAACACCCCCATAGATTGCGCCCAATTTACTTGTAATAGTTTCTACAATATGACCAATTGTCATGCGACTTGGCATGGCATGAGGATTTACAATAATGTCTGGTTTTAAACCATTAGCACTAGTAGGCATATCGGTTTCAGGTAAAATCATACCGATTGTCCCTTTTTGACCTGCCCTGGAACAAAATTTGTCACCAAGTGCGGGTTTTCTAATAGAACGAATTCTAATTTTAGCTATTCTTGTCCCTTTTCTACCTTCGGTTATAAAAGCTTTATCAATAATTCCAGTTTCACCTTTTTTAGGTTTAATCGAATCGTCTTTTTTACCTTCGTCATCGCCGTTACCCAAAATAGCTTTACCTATAAGTATAGTTTTCGCGTCAATTATTTCACCTTCGCGTATTAAACCATTATTATCAAGTTTTGAATAGTCATATCCTGATTTAAACCCACTAACATTATGTTTTGGGTCATAAACATTCATTATACGTGAATTTTTATCACCACCGCCTATCATAATACTTTCTTCGTATGTTTCATAAACCGCATATTTTGTAGTATTAAATAATCCTCTATCGATACTACCCTGATTTAAAATGACGGCATCTTCTACATTAAATCCTGTATAACACATGATAGCGACGATGGTGTTTTCACCATATGGATGTTCATTATTACACGCATATTTATAGTATCTGCTTTTTGTTAATGGTGTTTGACCGTAGTTTAAAAATAAAGCTGTTTTATCAATACGATTTCTATAATTAGAATGGAAAAGACTGACACCTTGTTTAGCTTGACTACACGCGAATGCGTTACGTGGATAAGGATTATGTTCAGGGAAAATAATTTGATTTGCCATAATACCTAATATTAATGAAGGATGAATTTCCATATGAGTAACATTTTGTTCAAATGTTTCTACGTTTTTGCTTGAATGACCTATCATTATACCTTCCCCCTCAAATGCATCTATGAATTCTAAAATAGCACCATTCTTAACTAATTGTTGTCTAGTTTTTTCTGTTTTAAAATGTATATTTTCATCATTATTAAATCCTTTAACGTAATTATTCCAAGATAAATTTTCTTTTAACTCTCTTTTATGACTCCAAATTTTATCAATACCTTTGTAAAAAAGAGGTCTACAAGGTCTTCCGGCATCGGTGCTAATTAATATTTCATTTAATTTAATATTAAAATAGATACTGGTAAATTGGTCAATAATATTATTTCTTTTATGTGAGCGAATTAATTCACACAATAAATAAGGCGTATCAGTTAGCGCAAACCAACAACCATTTACAAAAATTTTAGTATAGTGTGTCATTTGTTTTAAATTACATTCTTCAGTCAATTTCACGGTAATAAATTGTTTTTCTCCTTTATCAATTTTGGATATATTTTTAATATACTGATAAAATGGTCTACCACTTGTACCTCTTGTAATATAGGTTGATGTGGATAAATGTTTATGTAATCCAGTATTACCACCTGAAGGTGAATTGATAGGACAAATTAACCCATATTGTGTAGAATTAATAAAACGTGGTCCTCTAACTTTTGCACCATCCGAAGAAAGATGTAAATTTGTTTTACGCATTTGACATAACATCGAAAAGAATGATAGTCTATCTAAATCTTGCACAATTCCTGCTCTTTTTGTATGAATATCCGAACCCCAATCACCTTTAAAGGCTTTTCTAAAACCTTGTTCAACAAGACGTGATGTATGTTTTCCATCGCTCACGAAAATAAGTTTTTCATTTTTGATAATTAGATTTTTAAAATTCAATTCGTTATAAATGTTTGCACCCGATTTATTACCTTTATAAAAAAATTCTTTATCCATAATTCTAAAAATGTGCGAAAATTGTTTATTGTAATATTCTTGAAATAATTTATACAATAAAACACCAGAGGTTTCTATTCTTTTATAGCTATATGAATCTCTATCAGTTGGTTTTTGGTTGCCTGTACTAACATCTAATAATCTTTTTACCATATAACCAACATAATATGCTTTATGTTTAAAATTGAGTTCTCCTATATGAGGTAAAAAATATAACATTAAAACTTCTAAAACAGCATCGTTGGATTTATATTTTAGTAATTCTTTTATATATTTTAATGCACTATATTGGTTAAATATCAAACCAGCATCGTGTATTGATGGTCTAAATAATTCGATATATGATTCATTTATAATTTCTCTATCGGTTCCAATTTCTTCTAACAAACAAGTTTCAATAATATCTTTGTCAGAAATTACACCTAAAGCTCTCATTAAAATAAATAATGGTATAGGTGCCCTAACTTGAGGTATATTTACAACTATATGTCCATTTGTTTTTGAAGGTGTTGGTCTAACAATTCTTACTGAAAGAGTTCGGTTAGGTTTTGATGCGTCTTCTGAAACAGATCTTATTTCGGCAGAATGTGTATAGATATCATTTATGTTATTCTCTTTAATATATAACATGTTATCAGCACGCCCTTCTTGCGACATTATAGCTTTTTCTTTACCATCGATAATAAAATATCCACCCGGGTCATTTCTACATTCGCCCATATTAAATTTAACTTCAGGGTCAAGTCCTTTCAGTAAACAATAATTAGAATTAATCATTATTGGGAATTTTCCCAAAAATACCTTTTCTATAGTATAAGTTTCTGTATGAGGTTCTTTTTGTCCATTTAAATAAATAGTATAATCAATAACAACATCATAATGAATAGTAAACCCATATGTCATATTTCTTAATCGCGCCTCATTAGGATACATATAATGTTCTCTTTCTTCTTCACCATTATTATCATATATAACTGGTTTACCATAATAAATTTTATCAGCATTTCTTCCACCAAAATACATTTTAAATTGATATTTAAAATTATCATTATCCATTTTTTCTTTGAAGAATTTTAAAGGGTTTTTATCCTTGAAGATATTGATCAATCCTTCTTTAAAAAAATAATTATAAGATTCTAAATGATGTTTGACTAAAAAATTCTTATTGTCGTTAAACATAGTATCTATCGTTTTCCAAATAAAATCATTATCACTCATTATATTAATTATAAATAATAATTTATTTAATTTAATTAATTATTATTTAATTTAATCTTCATCATCACTTTCTTCATCATCACTTTCTTCATCTTCTTCATCTTCATCGGGATCAGCTCCTTCTCTAAATCCTTCCTGGTCTTCTTCATCTTCTTCTTCTTCTACACCTTCATCATCTTCATCTTCTTCATCCATTCCTTCTCTGAAACCTTCTTTACCAGAACCTTTACCACCCATAAATGCTAACATTACAGCTCCCAAAATAAGGAACATACCAATAAATGGTAATAAAACTAGTATCCAAGAAAGAGTGGTTAATTTTTTACTACAGAACCAATTTAATACAAATGTAAATGCTAAAATATATAATGCTTTAAATATAAAAAACACAGCGTTGTGGCACTGTGGTTTTACTTTCATTGTACCAATTTTGTATGAACTACTATCACTACAATTTTGCATTAATATTGCTAAAAAACTTAAACCCGACATTACCAAGTATAATTGTGCGGGCGTACATAACGATTTAAATGTTTTTAGGTTTAATTTCATTTATATTAACTATTCATATAAAAAAATAATTAATATTTTATTTATGCGCTTGTTCCTTTACCTGCCGCTTCATTAACACCACCTTCGTGATGTCTTTTTACATCTGGTATTTTATGACGATAATCGCTAGGTTTTAACATCTCAGGTTGGTCTACAGGATTGCCACCTACTGAACTTTTATCACCTCTCCAAGTATTTCCAAAATTACTTATAGCATTTCCAGCGCCGTAAAACATTTGTCCTAAATCACCCAACCCTGTTTTTTGAAATGCGGAACCACCTTTTTGAACTCTAGATCTTTTTCTTCCACCGCCACTTTTTTTGTATGGAAAAGGAACTCTATTATTAGCATTAGAATTTATCAGGTTACGTGCTGGATCACCTCCTGATAAATTATTATATGGTCTTAAAGTGAAATGTTCACCCATATTTTTTTCGTAAGGACAACCACCGCCCCTTTGCCTTCTGCGCTTTCTACGCGTTCTTTTACGACTTCTTCTTCTTCTACCACCTTTCATACTCAATTTTCTATTTTTTTTTTTACGACAATATTTTCTTTTTTTTCCTCTTGTGTACTTACAATTTTTCGTTTTATTACAAGTTCTGCCTCTTTTACCGCGACAACTTGATCTTTTAACGCGGGCTCTATAAGCTCTTCTTTTTTTTAAACCTCTTGTTGCTACCATTATATTAATTCGTTAGATATTTTTTTTTATCCAATAATATCAACATGTGTTAAGAAATGCCTTCTACAACACATCTTTGTTAATCCTAAATCATCTAAAACTTTACCTTCAATAGTTTTTTTAATATTATTTTGTGTTAAATATATAACTTTATTTACATCTTCGCCATTTTTACTCTTTTCAAAACTTACTGTTTTTTTATAGTAATTATATTTATCAGCAAGAACATGTCCGCATGTGAAGCACTTTATAGGAATAATCATTTTATATTATAATATGATTATTGTTTTTAATCAATTTTATATATTATATCTTTTTTTTAAGAACCAATATTCATCCCATTTACTCCCTTTTGTATCGTTATCTACTTCTGGACCATCTTTATCACCTTGTAAACATTTGCTTTCATTTTTACTTTTTGCCCAAACACAACATTCATGAGCGGTACAACTTTTTCTACCAGTTCGTTCCGGACAATTTTTATCCGCGTCTTTACAAACATTAGAAAATTGTTCATAAATTGCTATATTTTTAAACACAGGTTTTTTTCCATCACCTTTGTTCATATTTATACCCAATACATTAAGGATAATAATTGTTATTGTGGTAGCCCATACAAATACATATATATTTTCCCAATTATCTTTCATATAAGAAGCAGTTTCACCAAATATATCTCCTCCTAAATTACTTATATCGTCAGCAACTTTACTCATATATTAATTATTAATATAATTTATTTAATAATTAACGTCTTTTCTTTGTGCGTTTTCTTCTTCTCTTCTTTCTTCTTCTTGTTCTTTTCTTTCTTCCTCCAAGTTTGGCGGCACTAAACAAAATAGTTCCTATTTTAAGACCTCTTTTTTCTTTGCTACCCCATTTTAATACTAAACCACCATTAGTTTTCTCTATTTTTATTGGGTCTTTATGATGAGGTGACTTCATTTTGGTTATAGCGCCATCCTTTGTGATAACACAATTATGAAACGCGCGCAATGACCATCTTGGTCCTCCAGTTGTAGTTGACTTTTCTTCATAAACTATTAAATAAGCATTTCTTTTTCCCGGCTCAACCTTATCTACTGTTTCCAAATTTTCAAGATCCCCTGGTAAATTTTTTGTCTTAAAACTATCTTCTTGAACGATATCAGTACCCGCCTGCATTATAGGGTTAAAAAGGTCTGCTTGATCTTTTTTTAAACCTTCTGAACATCTTTGTTTGTTTTTTTTGTCCAAATCGTTTTTGTTAATACATTTATTTTCTTTTTCACAGTTTTTAATTTGATCATACCAAGCGCAAATTTCATTTCCAGCATAAACTGAAAACCAACCGAATCCTACGTATTTTGGCGTACCCTCTTCTTTTTTTGGATTAAGTCCACCTCTTTTACTACGTTTTCTTGTTTTCTTTTTTCTACCACCACTCTGTCCTTCCGGGATACAGGGTAAATATTTTATAAATTGTTCTGGAATTATTTGAGGTTGTAATTTTTTACCAGCAGAAGCACTATAACTTGTCCCCGATTTACTTTTCACTTGTTTTGTTAATTTTCCATTCGTCATAGCTTTTAACGTGTTAATAGGATATTTACCAGGTTTATCACCGTGTCGTTTAGCCATTTTATAATACCATCTTTTAAAATTATCAATTTTAGCTTTCGTTGGTTTATTAACTTTTACTAAAATGGAATAGAATGGGAAAGAACCATAATTATAATTAGAATAATATACGGCAGGGTATCCTGGTTGATATTTTGCTGGAAGACCTTTTTCAATAGCATTCCCGATAACAACACCAGTATAATAATCCAAACTCATAGAACTACCGTATAAATCTTGTCCTTCTATTACACTACCAATACAAAATTTTGGTTTATTACGTAATCCTTTTTTACTTTGAATTTTATTTTTTAATTGATTATCGCAAGCTCTTTTTTCTTTACACTTTTTTGGTGCTAATTTAAAATCATAACTATCGGTAACTTGTCCGCTAAATTTCAAATTTTGAGGGGATTGAACTTTATATTCTTCTGCTTCCTCCTTCTCAATACGTTCCTCAACAGCATTAATTTGTTCGAAATATTTCATCAATTTTTCTTGTATTCTTTTCAATTTCGCATTTAACTCATTACGTGGTCCTCCAGGTAAATTAGCATTAATTTTTTTAAAACAATCATTATATTTTTTAGAGACTTTTCTTTGCGCATCATTAATTTTTCCCATTTTTTTTAAAGCTTCTTCCACATCATTATTATCTTCAATCCAATCTTTTACACTATCCTTTCCATTTAAAACAGATTTAATAATTTTTTCAGATTCATCTTCAAAATCTTTTAACATATCAGCGATACATTTCGCCTTAGCCTTGGCTTCTTTTTCTTTTTTTTCTTTTAATTTTTGTATTCTATCAGCTTCTTCTCTAGCTTCTTTTTCTTTGCGTTTACGTTTGGCTTCTTCTCTAGCTTCTTTTTCCTTTCTCAATTTTTCAAGTTTATCTTTTTCTTTTTTAGCTTTTGCTTCAGCTACTTTACGTCTATGTTCTTCTTCTTTACGTCTTTTTTCTTCAGCTTCTTTTCTAAGTTTTTCTTTGCGTTTTTCTTCAGCTTCTTTTAATTTACGTTTACGTTCAGCTTCTTTCGCTTTTTTTTCTTCCATCAGTTTTTTAGCTCTAGCTATTGCGGCTTCAGCTTCTTTTCTAGCTTTTGCTTCTCTCTTTTTTTTTTCAGCCAATTCTTTAGCTTTTTTTTCAGCCAATTCTTTTTTAATTTTGGCATTGTGATCTACCAATCCCTTCGCGGCATCTTGCATACTAAAATATTTATCACCTATTTTTACACGAACATCATTACATTTAATTATTGCTTCTTTATCCTTAGCATCTTTCAATTTAGGACTATCTGTACCCTTGTGCCTTCCACAACTTCTAACACAATGATGCCATTCTAATAAATTTAAATCAATTTCGCACCATCCTCCACTATTAGGGGGTTTAATACATCTTTTTTTAGTTTTTGTTGATTTTGCTTTTATCCAAGCTTTCCCTTTTTTACAATAACCATTTTTTTTACACCAATGGTGTCTTTCTTCCCAACGAACATCTTTAATCGCTTTTTGCCAATTTTTTCGTTGATCCATTGGTAATTGACGTCTTAATTTATCTATCCATATAGGAATATTAATATTGTATTTACTACCATTTTTCATGGATTTAATACATTTTTGTTCTTCTGTAGGAACGTGTCTTTCAAAATGGTCATTAAAAAGAGGGATACCTTTCATATTTTTTTTAGGTGGGTCTAAACCCCCTCTTTGTTTTCTAGTTTTTCTATTTTTTTTCTTATATTTTCTTTTTGATTGAACCATACTTATATTATATAAATATTATGTTTCAACCAAAGAATAAGCTGTTTTGCCACCAATTGTTTTTTTTCTTTGATGTATTATACCATTTCTTGTAAAATAATCATGACAAGTAGTGCAAACGTTAGCTAAATTAGCAACATGATTTTTGTTAAAATATTTAATGAAACCATTTTTATCGGCGAATTGTTGTGGTGTTAAATGATGAACATCAACGCCTTTTTTTGGACAAAATTGACAGTCGCCTTTTAATTTTTTAGCATTATATTTAGTTTGCTTTTTTTTTAAACTTATTTTTTTCTTACCTTCTAATTTGTCTCTTAATTTAAACGCACCCCTTATAAATTCATGAGGAAAATTAAAAGATCTCAAAACTTCTAAACCATAACTATTGCTACCTGCTCCTTCTTTTATTTTTCTATCATAAATAATGAGACCATCTATATTCCGGATAGCCATATGACATATAAACAATTCTTTAAGTTTTACTACTTCATCAATTTTTGTAATGTCGTGGTAATGTGTTGCGAAAATATGAGAAGATTGTGTTTTATTGAACCAAATTAAACTTTGCGACATAATACTGTAAGCTGACCCGATTTCAGTTCCATTACACAATTCATCACCTAAAATGAGTGTATTTTTATCACAATTATTGACGATTAATTCCATTTCAGTACATTCAACCGCATATGAACTTAAGTTTTTAAATAAATTATCATTACCTAAGATCCTTGTAAATAGTTTTGTATATGGACAAAATATGAATTCCGTTGAAGGAACAAACATGCCTGCTTGTGCCATTATAATATTACAACCAATAGCACGTATTAATGTTGTTTTACCGACAGCGTTAGTCCCATAAACTAACATACCAGTATGATTTAAACCTAATGTAACATCATTAGGAGTATAAATTTCATCAGTATTAATGTGTTCTACCAGTGGATGTCTTAAATCCTTTGCCGCTAAAAAAGATCGGTCATTATTCTTAATTATAGGTTTGCAATAATTATATTTTTTACTTATAAAAGCCTTGGTTAATATAACATCTGTTAAAGTAACAAATTCGATAATTAAATCAATCTCACGAAAATATGAATTAAGTTTTTTAAGAAATTTTTTGAATTCAATATCCAATAATTCATTAAGATTGTCAGATGATTGTAAAATACTTTCTTCAATTTCGGTTAATTTTGAACAAGTAATTTTTTTATCACTACTAGCACCACCACTAACACCTTTAAATTGAAAGACACTGGTATCCAAATGTGTTACTTTTTGAGTTTTATCAAATTCGGAAATCCATTTTATATCTAATTTTTCTCCTCCTTTTGTTAAATATGTTTTTAATTTACCAGATCTAGCATTTGTCAATTTTAAAAATATACCACTATTTGTTTTCCAAGTATTAATTACACTATCATTTTCAATAGAGTTTTTTGTTGCTAGTTTTGGAACTGTTATTGCTATTTTGGATATTTTTTTTCTAATAACTTCCAATTCCTGACTTGATTCAATATATAATTTTTCCTGTTTATCTACTGGAAGGAATAATCCTCTATTAAAGAAATTAATTTCAGATTGAACATCAGTTACATTATTACACAAAGAAAAGTTAAGATGTTTTTCAAAGAAAGATTTCAATTCACGAATAGAAGACGATAATTTTTCAATATTACATTTTGAATCAATATATTTCTTGAATGCTTCATCAGTTGCTATTGTATTTTTAATTTCTTCTATTATAGTTAAATTCTTATAAAAATTGGAAAGTTGATAAGGTTTTGCTGTTAAATGTATAGTTTTTCTATATAATTTTTCTATATCTTTAATGTTGATTAATTGGTTACGGAAATCAATAAATTTTTCATTATTTAAAATGTATTCGATCATGTCATACTCTGTATTTAAATAGTTATTGTCATTTGAAGGATGTGTAATTTGTTGATAAAATTTTCGTTTCCCCATATTTGTGCTAGTTTTGTTAACAAGATTAACTACACTAGATGTATTATTATTCTTACCGGGTGTATTTATGATATTTAATTGTTTTAAAGAATGGGTTGCCAAAAGTAGTTTATCATTAACAGTTTCTATAACAGGTGTATAAATATTTTTTGTTAGCATAATGTTACATTCTTTCAAAAAATTAAGTAGAAAGCAAAAAGCATATTGAGAGAAAGGATAATTTTCTAATGTAGTGCTTTTTAACAATTGGAAAAAATCGTATTTTGGGAAAAAGTCCCTGAATATATCTTTAACATAAACTTGTTTTTGACAATTCTCAATTTCTTTTTTGTATTCGACATTAGTATTCATAGAAATAATATGCATTTTTTTAGGTGTTAAATTTGTCCATTGTATTATATCCTTTATATCATTCTCGTTTTCATAATTATGTATAAATATAATTTCTTTCGGTTTATAAATCGAATTAAATCTTTCAATATCTTCATAAGCATTAACATTATGAACTTTATTATTTGAATATTTGAATTGAAATAAATTAGATTTACCAGTAAAGATATCAATATTTGCTAACCCGCAATATAAATAAGGCATAGTAGATTCAACATCGCTAGGATATTTTTCTAACCACAAAACAGTAAAACAATTAGATAATTTATTTGTATCGTTAAACCAAGATGTTCCGGCAGAAAAAATATTAAACTCATATCGTTGTTTTTTATTTTCTTTGCTTTGTTTCCAAACAGGAACGGTCCAACCCAATTCAGTAAGTTTTGGAATATTTTTTGATAAAGGTGTGGCCAAAGGATAACCGGCCATCGATAAAACATATCCTTTATAACGCACGTTTTTTTTTAAAGCCACGTGACATTCTAAAATTTTATTCAAATTATTAGAATCGTTATATTTATCTAAATATGCGTTTCTTTTATCGTCATACAACCCATATACTTCATAAAATGTTCCTACTTGGTAAAAAAGCATTACCTTTTCACCAAATTTTTTCTTATAATTATCTAATAATGTAAAATAGTGTTCGTACATAGTATCTTTTTTACTTGGCATTATTTTAATATATAAAACCTTCTTTATATTGTTTAAAAAAATATATTATGTCAATAGTTAATATATGACACAGACGAGCAAAATAATAAAATATTTGAATAGGAATGTTTATTTAACAAATATATTATTATTGCCATCGGCGATAACAAGTTTTGCGATATACGAGGATAGTAAAAAAATGTCACATAATACTATTGAGGAAACATTGTATACTTATTTTTGGTTATTTTTATCATTATATACAATTCTAGTGATAGGTGCGTCAAATATTCATCATATGTTGATGTTCAGCGATAAAAGACTACTATTACCAAAAGCATATAGAGTAGATACAATAACAGCACCTATATTTGGGTTAATAATGGCAGGTTTATCAATATTATATGGTAAATTTATATATACGAAATGTCATGAAGCTGATAATAAATATCCATTAATGTATTTTTCAGCAATGGTATTTATGGTAATTGGAACATTAGTATTCATATTAAAACGTATATTTATGAAAGGATTTCGCGAGAAAGGATTATTATATAAAATAAAATATTTGGAAAGTCATACATTCTTTCACTATATATCGTATACTGGAGTTATGATGATGTTGTATTTATTTCTGTTTGAAAATAAACTGATATTTAAAACATTATTTACAGATTATTGTAAAAAATGATTATATACAAAGAAAATTAACGTCTTCTTCTAGATTTCTTTCTCTTTCTCTTACTACGAGATTTCTTTCTTCTCTTACTACGAGATTTCTTTCTACGCGATTTTTTGCGTCTGCGTCTACGACCACCCGTCTGCTGAGGATCATCTTTACAACTTCCATCTTCATTTCTCCCAAATACACAAGGCTTCATTTCTTGCTCTCCCGGTGGTTGTGCACCTCCATGACTTGACATCATTCCTCCCATTATATATATATAACTAAATATTATTTTGATTCCACATAATTATGAAGTAATATATCTGAATTTTTATTATATACATCACCAGATGAATAAATATTAGTAAACATATCTCTTAACATAGAATCTGGTGCTGCACAACCAATTTTTATTAAATTATGTTTTCTAAGATATTTTTTAACTTGGTTCATAGATTTTTTCCTTAATGTATCCATTTCTTTTTTAATATTCTTTCTTGTTTTCTTATTTTTAATTAAAACACCGATGCGATTCTTATGCTTACCTAATGTTATTTTTCTTCTGATTGTTCTATGTTTCCTTTTGACTTTTTTCTTTTTCTTTTGTTCTTCGGTAGGAGGAGGAGTAACTAAACTATCTTTTAAGTCTTGTAATTTTTTTTGTCTTTGTTCATATGTGTCGTCAAATATTTTTACTTCGGTTGTTACATCATTTCCTTCGCCGAATGATATATTATTTCTTGTATTATTATCATTATTTTTCATAGTCTTTCTCCATTGTGAATATGTAGGTCTATTAGATGTTTTTAGATTACTATAAGGGGGCGGATCTCTGGTGGGTGTATCGTTTGTATTATTTTTCATGGTTTTTTGTTTTTTCCGTTGTTTTTTTTTATTTTTTTTTTCAACACTTTTCTTTGCTAAATTATTTAAATATTCAAGACTTTGGTCAATATTATCGGGTATTTCTTTAACATCAGGTTTTAATTCTTTTTTTGCTTTTTCTTTTTGTATAGTCTTTCTGTGTTGATTAACTTTATTTATAAGTTCTTTTTTAAGATTAGGTTTGACTAAATCAGTTGAATGTTTACTTTTTCCTCCTTTTTTCTTTTTCTTACCTGAAATATTAGTTAATTTAAAAAATTCTGGATTTATAGCAATTTTTTTTGTATTAGACATTAATAATAATAACAAATAGAAAAGTTATCATTATTAAACCTAACAATACATATGATTGATGATACTGGTTGTATTTCTATTTTTAACTTCATCATTATTCAAAAATATATCAAATCCCTTATTTAAATCGTCTAAAGTTATCTGTTTTTTTTTATCGTTTGATAAACAGAACACTCGTCTGCTGTGCGCTATTTTAACTTTCGCTAACAAAGTTTCCATATCTCTTCCAAAAAATGAAAAATAGTTCATATTTTTTTCAAACCAATTATCTTTTATTTTATAACTTTTCCACGATATATCAGCAATTTTCTTTTTAAAGATTTGATTTAATTCAGATGCATTATAATTATCCGTAGAGAATCTCCAAGTGAATCTAGAATCCAAACCTTTATTATAAGAAAAAAAGCATTTATTTAGATCCTTCTCATACCCTGCTACAATAACCATTAAATTATCCTTATGGTTACTTAATGCCTCACATAATGTATCGATACATTCTTTTGCAAAACTATCTTTTTTTTGTTCATTACCCAAAGCATAAGCCTCATCAATAAATAAAACACCTCCTAGAGAGTCTTTTATAACTTCGGTTGTTTTTAAAGCCGTTTGACCTAAATATCCAGCAATTAAATCGCTTCTTGTAACCTTTTTAAATTTTTTCTTTTTTAAAATACCTAAATTGCAGAAGATTTCACCCATTATTTTTGCAATTTCTGTTTTGCCTGTTCCGGGGGGTCCAGCAATAACAGTATGCATAAAATCACCTTCACTATTAATGTGTAAATCTTGAATAAAATATATTATTTGGTCTAAAATAGACTCTTTCAATTTCTTCATACCAATCATATTATCTAATTTTTTAATTGGTTCTTTTATATTATGAATAGCTTGCATATTAATATTATATTCGACATCATATTTGATGGGATATTTTTCTGTTAATTCAATTAAATCATTTAAATTATTAATTTCAACTTGAATAGATATTTTTTTCTTTTCGATGATAGGTGGTAAATTAGGTTTATCTAGATACACTTCAGTTTGATTTTCATCATCGATATAAAAATTATCTTTTCCAAATTTTTTTTGATAATCCATGTCGATATCTCTAACCCATTTTTTAAATAGGTCTCTTCTTATGGGTTTTCTTCTCTTTGGTATTGAGTTGGATGAATATTTATAATTATCTAAAGATAATCTTAATCGATTCATATTGTATATATGATTATATGTGTTGTTTCTAAACAATTTTTTATGAATATTATTGTAAGGATTATTACATAATAGTAGGGGTGGTTTTTTTATCCCGCTATTTTTTGGTAATATATTTTTTATAGTTTTGTTATTTGAAATATCTTTTGTCATGATAATTAATTATATTAATAAAATGCCCAAGAATATAATTCGACAAAGAAGTATATTATAAAATTGATTTAAATAAACTAGAAATATATATTTAAAATAATGAAATCGGGTAAAAAACATAGTGATGATAAATACGATACAACCTTATCATGGAATATTATAGAGAGTTATTTCGAAGGACAGCATCTTGGTCGCTTAGTTAGACATCAAATAGAATCTTATAATAATTTCATAAATAAACAGATACAGAGCACTATTAAAATGTTTAATCCTGTTCATATAAAATCAGAGCATTATAAAGATCCAACGACTGGAAAGTACTCCTTAGAAATAATAGCCACATTTGATAATTATCAAATCTACAGACCACAAATTCATGAAAATAATGGTGCTACCAAATTAATGTTTCCTCAGGAAGCAAGATTAAGAAATTTTACATATGCTTCGGCACAAACTGTAGATATAGGATTACAGATTATAAAAAGGAGTGGTGAAAACTTAGATAATATCGAAACATTATATAAAAAAATACCCCGTATCCATATAGGTAAAATACCCATTATGTTAAAATCGTCTATTTGTGTATTAACACAATATTCGCATTTGAGTTCAGATATAGTTGGTGAATGTTATGCTGATCCAGGAGGATATTTCATAATTAATGGTAGTGAAAAAACAGTTTTGCCTCAGGAGAGAGCTAGAGAAAATTGTGTTATGTGTTTCAATATAAAAAAGAATAATAATAAATGGTCTTGGTTAGCGGAAATTAAATCAGTCCCTATAAATAAATGTATTTCACCAAAACAAATAAATATGCATATCGCTACTAAAAATAATGGTTCTGGACATGCTATATTTATTCAAATTCCAAGAATTAAACACCCCATACCATTATTTATATTGTTTCGCGCATTAGGGGTGGTCTCAGATAAAGAAATATGTCAAATGATTGTATTGGATATTGATTCCAAGGAAATAAGTCAGATGTTATATGGTTTAAAAGCATCTATAATTGAAGCTTATAATATTTTAAAGGATTTTAAAACAAGTAAACTTAAAAAAATGAGACTCGATTGTAAAGAAAAGGGTGGTGTAAATTCGCCGGAATACATGGAAATGGAAGAACAAATGAAATCTCAAACACCTGTTGAAGAAGCAATCGATTACATTATAGGTAATGTTATGTATACTCCTATTAATATGACTAAGAAACAAGGAGAACGTAAACAAAGAGAATTCGCTTTAGATGTGTTAAATAATGACTTATTTCCACACTGTAAAACACAACTAGAAAAAAAATACTTTTTGGGTTATATGACAAACGAATTATTACAAACAAGTTTTGGTTGGAAACCCATTAGCGACAGAGATTCTTATTCTAATAAACGAATAGACTTGGCAGGAACACTATTAAATAATCTTTTTAGAAATTATTTCAATAAATTAGTGAAAGATATGCAAAAACAAACTGTTCGTGAAATGAATAATGGTTCTTGGAAATCTACAGATGATTACCTTAACATTATAAACCAAACAAATATATATAAAATTATAAAATCGACCACTATTGAAAATGGTCTTAAAAGAGCACTTGCTACTGGCGATTTTGGTATCAAAAATACAAATTCTAATAAAGTTGGTGTGGCACAAGTTTTAAGCAGATTGACATATATTTCAAGTTTAAGTCATTTGCGAAGAATTAATACTCCAATTGATAAGAGTGGTAAATTAATACCTCCAAGAAAATTACATAACACACAGTGGGGATTTATTTGTCCGGCTGAAAGTCCAGAAGGTCAAAGTGTAGGTGTTGTAAAAAATTTATCTTATTTGGCACATATCACAATAACATCTGATTTAATGCCATTATATGATATAATCGAACCATTCAACGAACCCTTAGAAAATTTTAATGGTAGAATAAAAGATTTGTATAATAAAGTTAAAATAATAATTAATGGTAATTGGATTGGTATAGCAAAAGATCCTATAAAAACGTATCAATTCTTAAAAGAGAAAAAATATCAAGGTATTATTAATATTTATACAAGTATCGTTTTCAATTTTAAAAGAAAATACATTTGGATATGTAATGATGCTGGTCGCTTAACCCGACCCGTATTTAAAGTTAAAAATAATAAATTATTAATGACACAAAAAATGAAGAAAGACATAGCAAAAAATAAATTTAAATGGGATGATTTAATAGTGAATCATAAATATAAAAATTCACTAATTGAATATATTGACCCCGTAGAACAAAATACGTGTTTAATTGCTATGACTCCCAAAGGAATTAACGAAGAAAAAAAATATCTTTATAAATACACCCACTGCGAAATACACCCATCCACTATATTTGGAATATTAGCTAGTTGCATACCCTTCCCTGAACATAACCAATCTCCTAGAAATACATATCAGTGTGCTATGGGTAAACAGGCTATGGGTATGTTTGCTTCCAATTTTAAAGTGAGAATGGATAAAACAGCATATGTTCAAACATATACACAACGACCACTTGTTGATACGCGAATTATGAACATAATCAATTTAAATAAGATTCCATCGGGATGTATGGTTGTTGTAGCAATTATGACTTATTCGGGATTTAATCAGGAAGATAGTTTAATTTTCAATAAAGATAGTATTGATAGGGGATTATTCTCCGCGACTATATATCATACCGAAAAGGATGAAGATAAGAAAATACAAGGTGATGAAGAAATTAGATGTCAACCAGACCGCAATAAAACGAAAGGTATGAAATTTGCTAATTATGGTAAATTAAATGAAAATGGTGTCATTCCTGAGAATACATTAATTGAAAATAGAGATGTTATTATAGGTAAAATAGTTCCTATTAAAGAGAATAGAAATGACCATACTAAGGTAATTAAATATAAAGATTTAAGTAGGGTATTTAGAACCCATGAAAAAACATATGTAGATAAAAATTATATTCACACTAATGGCGATGGTTATACATTTGCTAAGATAAGAACAAGGACATATAGAAAACCTAAGCTTGGAGATAAATTTTCATCCAGGCATGGGCAGAAAGGAACTATTGGATTAATTCTACCTAGCGAAGATATGCCTCAAACAGCAGACGGACTTCGACCAGATATAATTATTAATCCACATTGTATTCCATCACGCATGACAATAGCACAACTAAAAGAAACATTACTTGGTAAAGTATTACTTCAATTAGGAATGTTTGGTGATGGGACAAGTTATGGAGAATTACCAATTAAAGATATTTGTAAAGAATTATCAAAATTAGGGTTTGAAAAGAATGGTAATGAAGTTCTTTATAATGGTATGACTGGAGAGCAGCTTGAAACATCTATATTTATCGGTCCAGCATTTTATCAGAGATTAAAGCATATGGTTGATGATAAAGAACATAGTAGAGCTATTGGACCTATGGTAGTATTGACACGTCAACCAGCCGAAGGAAGATCAAGGGAGGGAGGTTTAAGATTTGGCGAGATGGAACGGGATTGTATGGTTAGTCATGGTGCTGCTAGATTTACGAAAGATAGGGTTTACCACGCTAGTGATACATATCAAGTATATACGTGTGAAAAATGTGGTATGATAGCTACATTTAATGATGAAAAGAAAATACATTTATGTAAATATTGTGGCAATTCAACACATTTTAAGTATAATCAAATACCATATGCTTGTAAATTATTGTTTCAGGAATTGATTACGATGAATATTGCACCAAGAGTAATTTCTACATAAATATTAATTAAATTATTAACTAATATTTTTAACGGCGTCTTCTACGACGAGTTTTTTTACGTGACTTTCTTCTTCTTTTCTTTTTCCTAGATTTCCTTCGTTTTCGACGTGATTTGCGTGATTTCCTTCTCTTCTTTCTACGCGTTCTTCTACGGCGTTTACGTCTGCCACCTAATTTGGATTGTTGTTGCTGAGCAGCTTTTGCTGCTTTTTCAGCAGCTATTCTTTGTTTTTCCTTTGTTTCTCCTGCTATAAATCCCGCTTTTCCTTCTGCTTGCCTTGCACCAACATATTCCGTTGTTTGAGTAACTGCTTTCCCTAACCTTTTTGCATTCTCGATTGGATCAAGCATACTCCCAACCTTCTCTGTCAATTTATCCATATTAACAGAACCATCGCGGTTAACGCCCATTGCTTCATTTGCCTGAGCTTGCTTTTCTGTATGTTCTTTGAACTTTTGTTTCAACCCTTCTTTAGTAGGAATTTGTGATTTTATTTTATCTAATCCACCCATCACCTTTCCTCCTACATCCTGCTGTAAATCGGTAATTTTACTCATACCTTCTGTTCCGGCTTGTGTAATAGTAGCTATACCGCCATCAATCATTTCGTTTGCTTTATTCATTGCATCCTTTGTTGAATTTACTCCATCACCTATTCCTGATTGTATTGCTTGTGTTGTTTGTTGTGTTGTTTCCATTTAATATATTAATTATTTAGATAATAATTAATATTTACAATTTAATATGTTTTGATAATTCCAAAGCTACTAAACCACCCAAAACTTGAGCACCAATATATGGAGCCAAATCAGCCATCTTTAATTTACCCGCACGTGCCATCATTACAGACACAGCTGGATTAAAGTGACCTCCTGAGATTTTACCTCCAACCATGATGACGGCTGCTAAAGCAAGACCGATTGGAATTGCTGATCCTGTTAAAAGGATAACGAGAAAGAAAAAGACTGTACCTAAGAATTCAACTACGTATTTATACATATATTATTAATTAAGATTATTATTCAACAATATATTGCTAAATTAAGCGGTACTGTGATTCAATCTCATACGTGGAAATAATCCAACAAAGAATGTATGATTTTGTGAGTCATTACGCACACCGCTAATTTGATGGGTTTGGTTATTCACACCATATACTTGTGCTCTTTTTGTGTTAGTATTCAATCTTTTTCTAATTGCGTTATGTCTCGCGGTACTACTATCATAGATAGCTGTTGGACCTACATTTTTATCTAAATTTTCATAGGTTGTAATTTTATTTACTGGTTTGACACCACTACCTACACTTTGGTTAGCACGGTCTTGATTAATAATAAATCCTGGCATATTATATATTTATTAAAGATATTAATTTTAACCAAATGTGCTTTCCCCATTATATGTTATGTAGAGAAACCCATCATCATTTTTATATTCATCATATAAAACACCCAATAAAGCGCTACAAGGTGCTAAATTATTTTCCCCTAAAAATAAGAAAATACTTTTTTCAGGAGATAATTTCATTCTTTTCCTTATTACGTACATGAAATCGGCTAATCTTAAATCTTTTGGTACTAGATACTTTCTTTTATCTAAAGTAGCTACTTGTGGGTCAGAACACATCTTTGCCCTTTCACAAATAATAGGTATCCTATCAGGATATTTTTGAATTATCCTTCCTGCTTCTGTTTTTCTTTGAGTTTGTGTAAATTTTTTTTGATAACTTGACATATATATATATATTACTAAAGCATTTTATCTAAATTCATTATAAAATTGATTTAAATTTAATTACTAACATGTAAGTATATGACTAATTACATAATTATCGACGGTAGCTATTTCGTATTTTATAGATTTCATGCTTTATTAGCATGGTGGCGTTTAAAACATAAAGATGTTCCCATAAACAATCCTATAGAAAACGATGAATTTGTAGAAAAATTCAAAAAATTGTTTGTGGAAAAAATCCAAATGATACCAAAAGCATTATCAGTAGAAGACCCTGTAATTATAATAGGTAAAGATTGTCCGCGAAGTGATATTTGGAGAAACGAACACTTAAATAGTTATAAAGGAAATAGAAAAAATAATAATGTTATTAAACCCTTCTTTAAAATGGCTTATGATGGTTTGTTTCAAGAAGTATCAAATAAAATACTTTATCATAAAAAATTAGAAGCTGATGATTGTATTGCTTTGATTACAAAACACTACTTAAAAAATAAAGAAAATAAGATTACAATCATTACAAGTGATACAGATTATCTACAATTGGTGGGTGACCGCGTAGAAATTTATAATGCAAAACTGAAACCCGTGAGAACAGTTAAAAATTCCACGATGAATGCGGATATGGATTTGTTTGTAAAGATTATAATGGGTGATAAATCAGATAATATTCCACCAGTATTTCCTCAAAAAAGAGGTAAAGCAAAAGCAAAACAGTATTATAATGAACCTGAATTCTTTAAAGAAGAATTGAAAGTATATAATGTGGAAGATGTTTATAAAAGAAATAAATTATTGATAGATTTTAGTGAAATACCAATAAATTATCAAAAAGAGTTTTTATCTAACCTATAATGATTTTAAAATAGCATCTGCTATAATTCTACCACCATCACGTGAGGGTTCGATATTTTTTATAAAATGACTTTCATGATTTACCAACGAATGAATATCCAATATCTTAATATTATTTTCAGAAGCAAATACTTTTTGTTTTTTATTCCATAAATCTATAATATTATGATAATCTTTCACTTTAGGAGGAGCGTAAATATTTAATAACACAATTTGATTTGATGCTGTGTTTTTAAAACGCAATATGGTTTTTCCGTATTTATTAAATAAAGAATTCAGATCTTTTATTTTCTCTTTCTTTTTAAAGCGATAATGGTTTATAATATCATTACCACCTACTGAAATAAATATAATATCATTTTTATTAATTTTTTTCTTTTTTAAATGAGTTATTTGTAAAGATAAGTTATCAATAACTGCTCTATCTTGGGCTAAGTTTAAAACATATGGATGTTCTTTTTTGATATTGCTTTCAACGCTAAAATATTGTTCAACGTAATTTGAATTTTCAAGTATACTATCCCCAAGCAATATGATTTGTTTGTTTTTATCAAAATTTTCTTTGTATGATAAAAAAAACGAATGATAAAATAAAAATATAAAAAATAAGATAATAGTTATGAAGATAAGATTATTCATATATATTATCAAAGAAAATTGAGAATTATTTTTTCATAAATTCAAATAATAAATAAATTAAAAGAATACCAAAACCCGCGTTATAAATAGTTGCTAATGGTTTATCTTTTAAATTAAACTGTGATGGTTGTTGTGTTGGTTGTTTTTTATTCAAAAATTCATTCATAATTTTAAATCCTTCGAGATCTCTGACACTAACATAATGACTTTCATTTTTTAATGCACCATTTTTATTATGAGGTCCTGTTTTTTTTTTAATTTTTACACAAGGAGGTGTTGAACCTTCAACAAAACCAGACATTAATCCCATAGGATTTAAAGCTCCCATATTTTCAAGCATTCCAGGAACTAAACCTTTGAAAGGCGTTGAACCTCTACCGAAAGGGTTTTTTCCTTTTGTTGTATTATCTATCCATAAATATCTATCAACAGTACCTTTTTGTTTTGGATCAGGAACCCATCTTTTACCTTTTTTTATGGATGGTTTGCATTTTGTCCCGGTTTTGGCAAAAAATCTATTACCTAAAGGTCCCCCTACACGCGCATTTCCGCCACCTTCAATCAATAAAGTGGAATAACTAATGAGACCAGCGATATCATTACCTAGAGCAGTAAAATCACCTTTACCACTCATACCCATTTCGCTAGTTGTTTTAATATAATCACCATAGTTATAATCAGGCCCGAGGAATCCTGGGCCTAAATCATCCGCATTGTCACTTTCTTTCATTTTGTTCATAATTGGTAATCCTGGCATATATATTAATTAATAATATAATTAATTTAATAATAAATATATTATTTTATTATGAAAAATTATATGGAAATAGACGAAGAACAAATATATACGTGTAGAATATGTTTGGAAGACGAAAGTGATATAGATAAATTAATATCCCCTTGTCGTTGTTCAGGGTCTAGTAAATATGTTCATTTAGATTGTTTACAAACTTGGCGAAGAACTTCAAGAGGTGGAATTGGTGAAAATAAATGCATGGAATGTCATACTGAATATTTGATAAGAAAAACATATGATAGAGAGAGAATACTAGAAATACCAATATGTAAATTAGGACAAATAGTATATTATACACCAATAGTTATAAGTATGATTATTTATACACAAGATAAGAATTTATCATTTTTCACATTTTTAGATGGGGGAAAAACATATCCGTTGAAAGAATGTAATACTTGGGTTTCAAAATACGATGGTCGAAATGCCACATACTGTAATCCTACTAGTGTAAAAGGATATGCGTCCATGGACGAAGACGGTATAATATATCCTTTTTATTTTGCTGTAATTCTATCATTTTATAGTTTTTTATTGACAAGTGGATTTATTTTGTATCTATTTAAATATTTAAAAAACCCATTAGCATTTTTTAAAAGATATAGATATCGTGATATATTTATACATCCTATATTCTCATTAAGAATTTTTCCATTTTATTACCTTTTACGATTTGAATATGCTTTTACTTGTTTAATGTTGAGTTTTATTTCGATACCAGTAGAGTTCTGTAATATAACATCTGGTTATAGTAGATATAAAGAGATATTGAATGACATGAATCAAGAAATTGCGAACGACGATACAATATTAACTTGGGCTGATAATTATATTGAAGGCGAAGGATATGATATGATTGAAATTGACGATCATAGTACATCAGAGGATGACGAAGATGATTTATAATTATTATTTTTGCATACTTGGAGGGATATCTTTTTTCTTTTCAGCAAGTATTTGTTTTAATTGCGTTTCATTATATTGTATTTCTGTTTTATGTTGTAAAATTTGTTTTTTAAATTGTTCTAATTCAGCTTTCATCATAGTATATCCAGAGTTCATTTGGTCAATTTGTCCTTGTTGTGTTATAGCAATATTTTTCGCATCTTTACTACAGCCTTTAGCAGTACCAATACCTTCTCTAGCAATACCTCTGTTGGAAAAAATATATAGTAATAAAAATGCGATACTAAATGCCCCCATAAATTTTACAGCGCCTTCAGTCAACATATATTAAATATCAATATAATAATTTTGACCACTATTAAAGTTTGAAGGGATCCTTTGGTTTTTCTTTCGGCTTTTCTCCATTTTGTTGTAATCCAATAACACCTTTTCTATTTGATATTATTTTTTCTTCTTGTTTATCAGCCATTTTTTTTACATCTGCCAAAATTTTAGCTACTGATTTTTTTGTAGTTTTAGCTTCTTTTATTTTTAAACTATTTTGTTTTTGTGTTCTTTTAAAACATGTTTCCAAATCATTTACATTTATATCACATTCAAAAAATTCTTTATTACTTGAAAGAGAATGATACATAAATAATCCACAAAAAAAAAATATAACTATATTAATTAGAAAATCACGCATATATATTAATTGTGGATAATTAATTTCTTGACAATTAATATATGTATTGGTCAAGAAAATGGAAAGTTCATAATTGCAAATCGTGTAACTATATAGGAATAGCAAAAAATGCTAAATCTGTATGTATAACCAGTGGCAACTGTACAACAAAAAAACATGGTAGAGAAGGTGTTTTACATACTGTTATATTGCCTGATGATAGATTATACAGTAATGTTCACTGTCCAAAAGAAAGGACAAATAAATATTTGATAAAATCTGGATTACAACCAAATAAAAATGAACCAAAATATAGTTATGGTTATAATGACTATTTAAAAAATAAAAGAAGAATGACATATGAAATGAAACTCCCAACATCAAAAGGTGTAGGTGATTTATATGGTCATGGTGGCAAATGTGATAGTAATATTATTAATAGTTGCAATATGGCAAAAACGACCGCTAAATTTAGTAATAAAAAATTTCATAAACAAGGGGCTGTAGATAGTAGCTCAAGAATAGATAGATTAAGATATAATACAATTGTAGGTTCTGTTAAATGTAAAAATGATCCAAATAAATGTGTTGGAAAATATCCTAATGCTGCCGGTAGGAGAGAAAGTTATAAAGAATTATATAATGAAAACCATCCAGAAAATTGTTGTCCTCAACATGTAGCAAGGAGAAAAGCATTAGGAGCTTATAATTCCATATATAAATTAAATTAATAAAATTATACCAATAATTAATATTATTAATATACATCAAATGCCTATTACCATGAATATATTTAATAGACAAAGATACCCTACAACAAATTTTAATTTGATAACCAGACAAGAAATAAACGATGGAAAAAGCACATTAAGGTCAACGGATTGTAATACACCATTTAGAATGCCTTTAAGACAAAATAGAAAATCATTACCGTGTCCAAAACCTGGCGAAGTTTGTGGCGAAAACACAAAAGTATTAAAAGATAATCATGCATTAAAATGTTGTTATAATCCTTATATCACATCCGCACAGAATCCCGGTGGACGTATATCTAATAAATTTGTTTTTTCGCATCAACATTTATTACATAAAAAAAATAAGTTATATAAACAAAATGTACCGGGTAATTTTCGTTCTTCTATTCCATTAAGCGACTCATCCAACAATTATTTGGTATCACATCCTGATATAAGTAATAATCGTGTAATGTATAAAAGATGCGCTACTTATAAAAAGGGTAACAGAAATCATTCTACATATGGTGCGGTTTCACATAGACAAAGAATAAATCGTTTAAAATATAATGCTGTCACGGCAAGAATAGTTGCAAATTATGGAGCTACTTGTAAAAATAGAAATAAAAACTGTTATGATTCGAATGACCCACGTTTTAGAGTAGATATAGCAAAACCACCATCTTGTAAGCCTTTCACCAGTCGTGAAAATAAAAGACTTACCTGTAGGCCCGATTATACAGGAGATATTGAACAAGACCCTCCTACACCTGTTTATGTATTTCCAAAATTTCAACCGCTTTCTGTTCCACCACCTTCATTTGGATTGGAATCTAACTGGTATCAGAAAAATTTATATAATTTTAATATTAATTTCAAATGGAAACCTCTGGAATTCAATACAAATCCTCAAGCAAAAAATCCATATGCTAATTTTGGACCAGTACCTACAACAAATACCACAACAAATAATGATGAAAGAACGTTTACCGAATTTGTTAATGATACAAGTATTATTTATATTGAAAAAACTCCAACCGTAACAATAATTAGAACTGTTGATAAATCTAGTTATAAAGTTACGGTTAAATCCTATTCAAAAGGTAGTATAATACCAGAAATAACAGGATTCCAAACCAATTCTGTAGAAAGAGGTGGTGTAAATGTATTAGCACAACAAGCAATAACTACCAATTTCGTCCCAAATGCATCAACTACTAATACAACATATAGTGGATCTACAGCAACAACATCAACTACGAATACTACTACAGGAACTACTGAAACCACATATAACAATACTACTACGAATACGAATACGAATACGAATACGAATACGAATACGAATACGAATACGAATACGAATACGAATACGAATACGAATACGAATACGAATACAGGTGGTTCAAGTTATTAATTATTAAATTTTTATTAATAATTAATTATTTTCTGGTTTTACGGCGACGCCTTCTACGCTTTTTCTTACGAGTTCTCCTTCTACGCTTTTTCTTACGAGTTCTCCTTCTACGCTTCCTTCCACCTTTCTTTTTCCTAGTTTTTGGAACATCTGTTATAGTAAATTTACGACCAGATGTTGGATGTATAAAAACTTTAGTTTTTGGTGATTTTTTCTTTAATTTCACATTTGTTACTTTAAATGTGTGCTTGGGTCCATGAACAGCAAAATCTACACCTTTATTACATTTTTTTGATTTTAAACCACTTTTATTCAAACTTTGTTCCCATTTTTTTGCTACTGCGTCTTGTTCTTTTTTGTTTTTTGGAAGTGATCTTTGTCTTATCATAGTGGGAACATAGCCTTTTTTTTGTAATAAAACTTCATATTCTTTTGTTTTAGGGTTTCTTTTACTTTTTACTGTTGCTATAATATTCGTTTCATCATCTATTATTCTATCACCAATCTTCAAATTAGACATATATATATACACCTGGGAGATTATAAAAAAATTGAATTTATATTTGTCATATAGTTATAATTAATTACTAAATGACAACATGAAATCTGTAAAATCATACCTACAAAAAACAAACACATTTAAATATCTACAAAGAAAAAGTGATATATATGGATTCGATAGCACCGAATTACACGGTAATGTGGCGCATCAGTTGGTAAATGCTATGTCTTGCGAAGATATAATGATATCCAATCTGGATATTGATATGAGAAAAGCATTTTGGAATAAAGGAAAAAAGATGAAACATTATATTGAATATATGGATTGGGGTGTTTTTGAAAACGAAAAAGGAATATTTGTTCCTTATGAATATGATATTGATGAATTTATAACGAAATACCTAGATTTGGAAAAAACGAATTTCGTTTTTGTATCTATGGACAACTATAATGAAAAAGATAGCGTTCACGAAGGTGTTTTAATAATTCACAATAAAAAAGCATACTACGTAAATTCTCACGGTAAATGGAGTCCAAAAGAACAAAACGGCAAGGAATACAAAAAACCAATTGATTACATATTCTTAAACGAAATGTTTCGTTATATTAACAAAAACATACCAAAAAAAGATAAAATAGTGTTTAATATGAAATCATTTTATTTAGGAGCTTGTTTACAAGAATATGACAACTATGGATTTTGTTACATCTTCCCATTTACGATGTGGCTTATGATGAATAGTGGTCATAAAGAAGCAACAGATTTGCTTTCACATAACGGAATTCACGCATTTGTTTACTGGTGTTTTCAGGATTTCAATCCGATAATGAAAAAAGAGTGTAGAAAATGTCTAAGGAACGGGCGTTATCAAAGATACAAAGTAGATGATGATAAAGTTCAGGAATCTCTAGTAAAAAACGTATATTTTATGAAAAAAGTTTTAAATACTACAATTAGCTACTTAACACAAAAAAAATTACTAAAAAAATATAATATTCGCAGTTAATATGACAGAAAAAATAAATACAACAATAAGTGCAACTGACACTTTTTTTGATTTGGATGGCAATATTGTTCCTTCGGGAAATTATTATTTTGAAGTTAAAAATATACAAGGAAATGAGTTTTCTGGTGATTTAATTCAAAAGGGTAAATATGGTGAATTTAGATTTAAGGCAAAAGACTTGGTAAAAATGATGTCTGTAGGGCAAGCAAGACTAGCAAGAAGGGCAAAAATTGATGAAGATGGAATACCAAAATGTGGTTCACCAAGTGTAAGACAAAATAGAGTGTTTGCTAGTTTTTTAAGTGCAAACGTGACAAGAAATACGGTTGTAAAAACTTATGATGAAGCATCATTACTGAAAAGAGAGAATCCTATGTGTAGTATATGTTTAACAGACGTAACATTAGATAAGAAAGTGTTATCTTGCGAACATGTATATCATAAAAAATGTATTGATAAATGGTTAGACAGGAAAAGTACGTGTCCTGTATGTAGGAAAGAGGTTGGTACTGAAGACCCTGTTCTTGATTTTACAATACCAACAAGTAGAAGAAGAAGAAGAGTTAGAGATGAGTTGTTTACATCATCAACATTTCAAGAAAGGCATAATTATTATAGATTACAATTAGAAAGAGAGAGAGCAAGATATAGGAGATGGCAATTATCAACAAGAGACAATACATATTGGAGTTAAATATATTAAACATAATTTACATAATATATTTAATGTCAAAGAAAAAAGAGCGTAAAAAAGTAGAATACAAAACAAAAGAAGAGAGGCAGGGTGATGTTAAAAATATAATTAAAGAATTAAGTAAATTCGAATTAACGCCTACATATGAACCAGTAAAGGAATTATATAAAAAATTCAAGGAATTTATAGATGGGGGAAATCATGTGAAGGTAAATATACCATTTCCTATGATTAATAGAAGGATAAAAGGAGATTTAATGCCAAATAAGAAAGGAGATTCAAATATATGTTTGGCTCATGAAAAATTTAATTAGTATCATTATTACTGAGGTCTGTGGTTTCAGTAATAGTTTCTTCAATTTCGTTTTCACTTATATCTTGAATAACTATTTGAATTGCAGCAGGAGGTGTTGGTGGTTTATCTTCTTTGAAATCTTCAGTAAGTATATCTTTGAATCTACCGATTCTTTTTGTTAAATCACCAAGTGTTAAATTTTGTCTTTTAAAATGTTTATCTTCTTTTTCTTTTTGTTCTTCTTGCAATTTTCTGGCGATACTTTCAAGTTCAACTTCGCCACGAATACTTTGTCTTCTGGTTTCGTGTGCTTTAATAGCTGCTTCTATTTTATCATTTTCTTCTTTTAATATGCTTTCTTTCTGTTTTCTTGCGATTTCTTTCATTTCCATTGCTTTTCTAATTCTCTGTTCTTCATCAATTTCAGTTCTAAATACATTAACCGGTTCTAATTTCAATATAGGCGGAACAGAAAATAATACTTCTTCTCCCGATGGGTCTTGTAATATTTTTTTATCAAATGAATTCAAAATATCAGGAGGAATAGGTGGTGATTGTTCAATTAATCTATCGATATCGCTTCTACATTGTTTAATATAATCAATACCGGGCATAGATCTTTCATCGGAGGGTAAGGATAGCTCAACGGCAATATTTCTACTTAATTTTGAATAAGCTATACTTGCGGCACGATGTCCTTCAAGGAGTTCACTTACTCTTAAAAATTGAGCTATAGTGGTTATAAGGCCTGCCGCTAAATTAAGAGTACCTATAATTAATGGTGCCCAACCTTTTACACTTTCAGGAAATCCATTTTGTGCAAAGTTAGCTGTTCCGGTTATAGTGCTAATTACAATTACGGGGATAGAAAATCGCATGTTTTGCTTTTTATATACTTGATAAGCTCTTTCGTGCATCCATCGATAACAACCTGCTTGTTCACTCCATTCTTTCAGTATATCTTCTTGTTGAGCGTGCCATTGTCTTTTCATATCATCTGGATTTATTTTATCTTTATTAATAGGCATATAATATTAATAAAGATAATTATTTATTTTGTATGATTTGTTAAGATAAAAAAATATTGGTAGGTTGAATAAATTTATTATAAGGTATATTGTTTTGAATACACCAGTTAATACATTTTTGTATATTAATATTTTTGTTCTGATTTAATTTTTCACTTTTTTTTTCTCTAAAAGATACAATTTTTGTAGTATTAATTATATTTTCTATTTGTTGTTGTCCAAAAATAGCATTTATTTCTTCTATGTGATTTTTAAAGTGTAAATTAATAGATAGATCAATAATATTGGATATAGAATACATATTAAATTTAATATTTTGCAATACGGTTAAAACGCGCATGAATTTATGAGAAATTAATGTAGTATCTGTTTCTTTAAAATCGGTACAAATGATATATTTTTCCGAATTAGCGTGTCTAGAAGTATTGGGCTTTGAAATGTAAACATTATTATAAAATGTAGATAAAAGATATATCAATTGGTTAGTTGATAATAAAAAACAATCATAAATTTTTAAAATAAATGTTCCACCAAATTTCTGCATTGCAATAGCATACATAACTTGTGTGAAAATTAATCTGAAAGCTTGATCTTCTTGATGATTAAAATCACTAGAAAAATCAAAGCCACCATCACCAGTTATAATATGAAAAGAATTTTGATGATTATTGAAACAGTATTTAAAATTTTCAGGATTATATAAATCGCCATCTCCAGTTGCTCCATTTTCAATATAGACATTAGGATATTTTTTTAAAAATGCCTCACTTTTTTTCCATCCTGGGACATTATTATTTTTTTTTTCAAGTAATGTCATTCCGTAATATTTATCTGTTTTATTATTGCGAATATAGGAAGTTGCTTCAATAAATCCACCGGGACCTTCTGCCAAATGATAAGTTTTGATAGGATGATTATGCGATAACAAATTGAATGTATTGTAAATTTCGACAATTTTAAAAAAAGCCCGCGAAATTGGTTTATATTTGCTTATGGAATAGGAAGTATGGGGTATATTGGTATGAATAAATTCAAAAGGATTAGTATATTTTTTTACATTATCCCAATTACCATTATAAGCAATTTGTTGTTTAGCTTCGTTTAAGTATCTAGCTAATGATTTACTTATGTATAATGGGATACCATTATTTTCATTTTTTAATATAAAATTTATCTTTATGTTTTCGGGTTGTATTTTATATTTTACTTGATTCAGTAAATAATATAACATTAATTTAATCTATTATATTATTCTAACTTTAAATGATTTTAGTTGAAGTAGTTATTTTAGTTCAATCTTTCTTCTATATTTAATAACAAAATCACGTTGTTTTTGTAAAGAACTATCAACGATACTTTGATGTTGTTCTCTTTCATCGGGTGTAAGGGCATTATCGATGCCAAATAAACTATTTCTAACAGTTTGTGTGTTAACTTTATGGTGTTTCTTGAAAACATAATAGTTGTTTAAAAAGCTAACAAATTTTTCTGCTTCGGTCATATCTAATGCTTGTCCAAGATTTTTCTTAGGAAATTTATTTTCTTTAACATCATTTTCCATTAACTCAAATAATTCTTTGAAAGATCCAATATGTTTTTTTAAACCAAATCTATCTAATTCTTCTTCAGGACAAGGGATAAAACCAAAAGATTCAAGAACTTTTGAGAAGTATTCGAAAATAACTAAGTATTCGGTATGAATTTTATTAATAGATTCTTGTAAAATGTCTATTTCCAATCCTAAAGAGGTTTCATCTATTTTAACTTCACTACCTTGGTATCTTTTGGCTATTCTCCAAATAATATTTCCTTTACTATCTTTTTTCACAATAGTTTCATTTGGTTCTTTATCCTTTAAAAGATTGAAAATTTTTTTACCATCATAACAAGTCCCCATAATATAACCACCAATTTTACAATTTTCACTCAAATTTGTAACAAATTCAATAAGGCTTTCTTTATCTTTAAAGAAATAATGCGTGGAGAATTGATTACTAATAACATCAAAACCCTTTTCACCAATACCAAATATTTTTGCTGTTCCTTCACCAATTTCTTTAGGGTCTCTACTTCCATTACCATATATAGCATTCATTATTAATTTATTTTTTTGTTTATCGCCGAAAGCAGCACCATTTTTAATATTTTTACTAGCATCTCCGGATAAAAACATACATTTTGGTATACGTGCTTTTTTTTGTTTTTCTTGTAAATATCTTGCACAAGCGCCATCTAAAGAATTTTCGATATTATCTACAGAATAATCTATACCAACAACACTATTATATCTGGCTTGTATCCATTTTGGTAAATCGCCTGCTTTTCCAACAGTCATATCTAAAAGATTTTTATCGGCTTTGGTAATATGATTTAATAATTTAAATTTAACATACCTGTTATGAAAATCCCTTAGAGATTTAGTATTAGTTGTTTTTTTATCATTACTATAATAAACCGTTTCGTCATCTATATAATCAGGAATTTTATCACCGTTTTTTATCATTTCTTCTGTTATGGGATTATTTATAGATTTCCAAACACTATTTGCTACGGAATAATCGTTTCCATAATTTCTTTGACCTTTTTTATACGCAGCTGTTTTATCATATCTTACTTTAATTGGTGTCCATTGCCAGTTTTTTTGTTTAGTTGGTTCAAATTTAAATTCAACAATCATATCATTTTCAAAAACGTCTTTTCCATTTTCTATTTTCATAAATTGTTTATTACCTTCTTTACTTAATAAAATATTACAATAACAAATAGGATAATCAGGTGTAGGATTTGTTGGATAAAATAATACTGGTTTATATTGAGATAAATCGCGCGGGTCATATACTCTTTTTACGGTGTCGTGAATAACGCTATGCATAGGATTCAAGAAACCGTGTTTGTATTGCGAATACCCTACTCTTAACTCCAATTGTTTATATTGTTGAATACCCGAACCACCGTGAGTATTTGTACCTTTCTCATATATATTTCCTATGTAATCTTTCGTTCCTGATTTCTTAGTAGTTACCAAGAAATCTATTGTATTATGAATTGGTGGTTTCCATTTTAAAGAATATACCCATGTTCTTTGTGATGAATGGTTTAAAGTTATTTTATTCGAACCTACACTTTTATCTATTGGTGTAAAAATTAATCCATCCGTTTCATAATCTAATGTATTTACTTTATCTAATATTTTTTTACATTGTTGAAATATTGATAATTGTGTGTTATTCTCAAATTTTTTTGATTTAAAAATCATAGGAACTGGTTTATTATAAACTATATTTTTACTCTCTTCTTGTAATAACATCGCCAACTTTCTCATTTCAATATATCTAAATTTATTTTTATCTATATCTGGACTTCCATACTTCATTTCATGTTTAACATGTTGTGTGCTCATAAATGGATATTGTCTATAGTCCTTTGTTCTTACAACATACAAATCAAATATAAGGAAGTTATTTATAAATTCACCTTTTTTATTAAATAATACTAACTCTCCGTCTAAAATTGTATTAAATACATTATCGTTTTGTATCACACAACCAGTAAATTTAACATTCAAATTTATATCTAATAAATATATTTTACCCGAATCGTTAATATATAACAAATGCCTTTCACCATCAGCTTTTTCTGTAACTGTATATAAATTATTAATATTAGGAATATCTTTATTTTCTGTTTGAACAATATGTTTCATCTCTAGACTTACAGTCGATGGTCCTATAAAATTCATCCTATTTTTTCTTTTATAATTAGAATCACCTTTTAATAATTGGTCTAATGTTATCTTAGGCCTTCTCTTTTTATCTTTTACATTTGTTACATATTTATTTATATATGACAACTTCAAATATTCTTTCAATACATCAGTTTGTTCGTTATAACGTATTGGATAATTTGAGGATTGTATTCCAGACAAAATAATCTTTGTATACTTTTTTATAATATTCATAGTGATTTTATTAAATATACTTGAAGGTGATTCTTTATATTGACCAGCTTTAGCTTTATCTTTAACCATTTTGTCAATTTCTTCATCTATAAATTCTAATTCTATTTCATAATTTTCAGGATTATTGAATACATTTGATGCTTCAATATTACTTTCCGGTATATAAATACTTCTACCGCGCGATTTCTTCTGTTTCGATGTTTTAACTATAGTACAATGTATTTCAAATGGCATATTTGGTATTTTAAATCTATATCTTTTTAAATATCTATATACTTTCTTTGATGTAGGCCATTCTTTCAATACACTTTGTAATACTTTATCTTCTTCTGATAAATTTTTTTCTAGTTTATAATTTACTCTAAAATTAGAATTACGAAAATCAACAGGTTTCGCAAACTCATTTATTACTCTACCAGGATTTCTTGGATCTGCTTTTTTGCTCTTAATAGCTCTCCTTTTTTGTATCAAATTAATATGATCCGGTATATTCATAGGGTCAAAATAATCCGTTTTACAATAAGTTTGTATGTTATTTAATTCGTTGATTTCAGCACGAACATAAGATTGATTTACCACACCACTTCTGCCTCTTGTCATAGGGTTTATTCTTAGTATATAATCTCCTTCCTTATTAAGTAAATTAAATCCAGACGCTGTTAACTTATTCATAACATTATTAAATTGTGTCTTTGTTATAAAATTCTCACCCAATCCATATCTTAATTCAAGTTCCTTGTCTGTAGACACCGGTTGAGAATCCATGTAATACAAATCTAATAATTCATATAATTGTTCTTGCGATGTCAGTTCTTTTTTACTCATAATATATATAAAATACAGATTATTTTAAATATATTCAATTTTATATTAATTTTTCCTGAATTAAAGCATATAATTTATTCTTGGTAAGTTTCTTCTGACCTATAAATTCATATTTGATTTTTAACTTATTACACCATTCTTCCAATTCAGTTTTTTTATATGATGATATTGTCTTCAAAGGTTTATTTATATTATCTATTGTAATTAATTTTTTTGATATCACTTCAAATGTCGGTTTTTCTTCTTTATGCCATAAATAATAATCGTCCTTATCTTTATGCAAATAACAATACTTATCTAAATCGCAATTTATTAAATTCGTATAATAAAACTTATCGTCACTATAATAAAAATTAATTTCTGATATTATTAATAATGCTAAAAAAGTGTTCATTTTTATTTCATCATCATTACATAAATTCGCTTCCACATCACGATATTTAATTTTATGGTTTTTTAATAATTGTTTTTTTTCTCGTATTTTGTAAACCAAATCTATCTTCATCTTCTTTTCTTCTTCATAACTATTGCTTCCTAAAAAGTGATATGATTGTAGTCCATTTAATAAAATATGATAATACCATATTAGTGTATCACAACCTTTTTTCGCATTAAAAAAACTTTTTATCATATTGTCTTTCTTCGGTATAATTTTATTATTGTCTTTTGTTTTTAATATTGGCTTCACCCTCTTATTAAAAATATTTTTAATTGTTTTATTGCTTAGCATATAAGGTGCGACTTCTTTTATATTTAACATGAGTTATGTAATAATTGTGGAGTTTCTTTATTATCTTTTTTATTATTATTAAAGTATTCCACTTTTAAGTTCTTCTTAGCACTTTCTACAGCACCTAACGTTTTCTCTTGTATATTTATATAATTAATAAAGCTATTTAATTCGGATAAAATTTTATCCGTGAAAAGATTCATATTTATAAAACATCCATTACGATTGCTTGATATATGAATATTATTTGTTTTTAATATATCTAGTATTTTGGGATGATGAACAGCATCCATATTTTCAATTGTACCTTTTAATTGTTTTAATTTATTTATATCTATCTTTTTATTCATTTATAAAAAATAGATACCAATCTTTTATATTATTTTTTTTTTAATCTTTATTGTCACTAGGGACAATACAACTACCTGTTAAATTTAATTGTTTTTTCCCTCTATTATCCTTTTTTGTTTTACATAATTCACCCAATATAGCTATGTTATCATCATTCAATTGATACCTTATTCCTATTACTTTTATTATTATGTCTTCTCCTTCTTTCGTAATTTCAGAATAACTTTTATCTTTTACATGATGTTCCCTCGCTACAAATACTGTTATTGGTGATTCAAATGATTTTATTGAGTCGCCATCTTTATCTTTGCAATTTTCTTTATGGTATATTGCTCTAATCCCTGCTTTTGTTATATTGCATACACTACATCTTATCCTCATTCCTTCAACTGGTTTACATATTTCACATTTAAAACTAACATCAAAAGATATATTTTCACTACTTGCAACACCAGCAGAATATGATATTATGTTTACCGATCCTTTTTTGACATAACCTTCACTCGCACAACGACCTTCCAAGTTTCTCGCTATTACTTTATTCAATATATCTTCTATATTTTTACCTATATTATGAAAGGGTATTACAACTTTTCTTGTTAATATATTCTCCATATAAATTCCGTAGTTAGTTTTTCTCGTTCTTGCAAGATTAGACATTATATATTACACATATAATGTTTTTAAATATAAATCAATTTTATTAAAACAGGTTTTTTCTATTTCCATTTCCTTCCTTTATCTCCAACGCTCGTTCCATCTTCAAAATCATTCAATTCAACTTCCATGGTTTCTGGTTTATATGGTATTGGTGTTCTCCTTTGATACATACTAAGTTGTTCATAATTCACTTCCAAAGGCTGAAATAAATATAAATCATCTATATTAACTAATCTACCTTTTCTATTTAAATTATCCTCTATATATTCTGTTTTATCATTTATTAATACCGATAGAGCATTATATATTTCATCATTTTTATATTTCCTACGTTGTCTTATCAATTGCATTAATGTTTTTTTATCATATACATATTTTTCCTTAAATAATCTTTTTATTATTTCAATAATTTTCGTTACTGTTAGTTTCATAAATTTATCATTATAAGTATATGCGTTTGCTTTCCAGTCCTCTCCTACCTTAGCTTTACAATTATATTCACAATCCATAAAATCACATATTTGTGTATTTTTATCATGTCCTATCGCGAAGTCAATAGAATTTCCATTAGATAGTTTAATTTTCTTTGTAACATTTAATATATCTTTATTGGATTGTTTTTGATTTTCATTTAATAAACAATCTATCGCGTTTTTTTTCAATACTCTCGCAATTCTCCCACTCAATATAGCTTTTTCCTCAGCTATTCTATACATATATAAATCTATTGGTTCTTTATCGTCTGTTAAATCACGTGTACCATGTAAAAATATCAGCACATTCCTTTTTTCTATTTCTAAGTTACAATGACTTTGATTTCTTATTGCTCTACCTTCTATTTGACCCGTTCTATTTAAATTATACCAAGGGTCTAAAATATGCACCTGTCTTATATTTGTAAAATCTAAACCTTCCGAACCCGCACGAGAAATTATTACTACCTTAATTTTATCTCCATTTTTATTACCAACAGCATTACAATCAGTTAAATCCTTAATCAATTCCGCACTTCTTGTTTGACCGGTTATCATGATGTAAGAACCTCTAGATTTACCATCAGCTGGTTTCGTCGGAGATTTTTTAAATATTGAACCACCTTTTTTATTATAACCTGCTTCTTCTAAAGCTAATGCCATAGGAATACAACCACCGGTAATATATTGTGAATAAATTAATATGATACCCTCAGATCTCTCTATCTCATTAATTATTCCTGTTATTTTACCACTATAATCTTTTAATTTCTCTACTTTAAAAAATCCTTCATATTTTTCTTTGTATTCAAAATTTCTCATAGATGATTTATTAAAATTCATTATTTCCATTAAACCCTTTTCACCATAATGATATTTAATGTCTCTATCTTCTGAAGGATAAGAAATATTCAATAACTGTGATGGTGTTGACACCAATTTATATGAAAATTTCTTTTGTTCTTTCTTAACAACATTATCCTCTATCATTTCATTAATATACCTTTCATAAATTTTCTTCTGTTCAGAACCTATTCGCGTTAAAAATATATCCAAATATTGTATACCCTTATCAATTTTAACATCATTTAATTGAATTTTTGGATAATAATTCCCATCGGCATTTAATAAATTCAAAGAATTTTCTTTGTATGCTATATCATTATGCTCGGGATAAACTCTAAATGGGAACATATATGGGTCTTCTCCTTTTACAAAAGATACATATCCTGTTGATTTTTGTATTAATAATTCTTCACCTATATTTTTACCATTCTCATCTTTTATAAACTCACCATTATTATCGAATATATCACTTTCTTCTATAGTATATCTATTGTCATTTAAATTCATCAAATTCAACAACCATATTATTTCCTTATATTCATTATACATTGGCGTCCCTGTTAATAATAACAATTTAAGATTATCAGCATAAGTAACTAATGTTTTTAAATGTTCTGTTGTACTTTTTAGATTTTTCACCTTCGTCTTTTTTTTACCTTTTTCATCTATTTCTTCTGCTGGCGCATCATTAACATCTCTTATATTATGAACTTCATCTATTATTATTAATCTATCAGAGTAAATTTTTTTTAACTCAAGTATTTGTTCTTTTCCATCTGTTTTGGATACTTTATCTATTGCTTTTTTAATTGATTTTGCAAATGATAAATAAGCCACAAATTCATAACTATCTCTTATTATTTGTTTTATTTGTTTTATTACTTCATCTCTATCCAAATTTTCCATATTCATAGGATTGATTTCTTTTAAAAATTTATTACCTGTACATGATTTAATATTCCATAATCCATCGCTCATTTTTTCTAATTTTCTTTCATCAAATAATTGTTTTTTATAATTAGCTTGAACAAATTCTGAACATACTATCATAATTTTTTTATTTATACCCATTTGATTCGAATATGTTCTGAATTCTTCAGCAACACCAATAGATGAACACGTTTTACCTGTCCCAAGACCGTGATATAACAATAAACTATTATATGGTGTTTGAAATGATAAAAAATTCTTTACAAATTTTTGATGTGGTAACAATTCAAATTCAAAATTTTTACATATATTATTGGTTAATTCTACAAACTTTTCTTCCCTTTCTTCTTTTTCAGGAGGCAATTCTCGTAATGGATATTCATTCCCTTCCTTGAATTCTTTTTTATCATATATTCTTTTATTGAAATTATCCGTATCCTCCAATATAGGATATAGTATATATTCTTCATCTGTTGTCATATTTAATATTTCAGCTTCTCCCTTTGCTCCTTCTCTATTTTTATCTTCGATGTTTTTTAATAACTCATTATATTCGAAAGGAAATTTGGTTTTTATATATTCGCCATGTGATACCATTTGTTCCAATATAAATTTTGACAAATCTTCGTGTTTGTGTATTTTCTTCTTCTTCTTCTTCTTCTTATTTGTTTTCTTTGGTGTATTTTTTTTAGTTTTATTTTTTGGTTCTTTTGTCTTTTTCTCTTTTTTCTTTGTATCTTTTTTATCAGTCTTTGATTTAACTAATATCTCACCGTTTATTCCTATTGTCTTATGATTTTCTTTTGACGCGATTGAGTATGATTTTCCATCGGGACCATCCGGTCTATATTTTATCCAACCGCGCATCTGTCCATAATAATTTTTTCTTTTTGCAGGATCTGTTTTACTTTTTGGTATTGGAACCAACTGCTCTACCCAAGCTTTCAATTTTTTCTTGTCATCTGGATTATGTTTAAATTCAGTATTGTATAATTTTATCAACTTTTTATTTTCTTCATCCAATTCTGGAATACTTAATATAAGTACATCATTATCATCCACCCCTTCAACATTAAATTTAAAATCTAAAATTCCTGGATAGTCTACAAGTTTTTTCTGGATATATAAATTATTTTTAACTCTTTCGCGAGCCATTATAAATTTATCAAATATACCACCACCAACTAATATATTATGATTTGTATTCATTAATATATTATGAGATTAAACTATATTTATGTAATGATTTATCAATATTCATTATTATTTCAATCTTCTCTAAATTATAAGGTCTTATTAAATTCAAACACTCCTTTAATGATAACCATTTCATATTACTAACTTCTGTTTTTTGATACTGTCCTTTATCTTCTTTATTGCCTCTATAAATAGCTAAATAATATTTGTGTTTGTATGATTTATAATTGGAACCCATAAATATTTCTTCATACGGTAGTACATTTTTTATAACTTCATAATCATTTTCTGTATAACCTGTTTCTTCATTAAATTCCCTTATAGCACAACTATTGTCTGTTTCCATATAATTTCTTCGTCCTTTCGGAAAACCCCATTCTGGTGTAACCCATTTTGTTTTACTATTATTTATTAAACATTCTATATTGTAAAAATCTTTTTCAAACATATAAATACCTTCGCGTATTTGTTGAAATTTTTGTTTTGACATTTTTTCTTCTTGTTGATATTGCATTCTTACAAAATTACCCCATAAATCTGTCCATAAATCATTAAAAGACATCGTTAATATTTTTTTCTTTTCGTCTAATGTCATTTCATCTATTATATTTTGAATGTAATCTTTATTGTATAGAGGATATTTTCCTCTTATAAAATCTACATATCCTAATGTATCTTTTCTACATATTAATAAATATTTATTTATTTTTTCATCATTATTTATACATATTATACCCGAACTAGTAATTGGTTTTTTACAACCATGAAATACATGTCCCATCTTTCCACAATTGTTACAAAACTGATAATTTTTATTGTTCATTATATGTTAAAATTAAATTGTTTTTATATTGTTTGGTATATAAATGGCAACAAATAAGCATAAACAGAAATTAGACCCACAAGTTTGGTATCCATATTTTAAATTTACCCTTCAAACAATTGGTATGACCTATCCAAATAAACCTAATGATGCTACAAAGAAAAAATATTTTACTCTTATTCAAAATTTACCTTTCTATTTTCCTATTCATCCCATGGGTAAAAATTTTGGTAAATTATTAAATCAATTTCCTGTTCAACCATATTTAGACAATCGAATGAATTTTGGCAAATGGATACATTACATTACAAATAAATTAAATGAAGAACTTGAATTACCAACAAATACATTTTATGAAAGTTTAGAAGAGTATTATGATAAATTTAAGCCTAAAGAGCTTATTGATCAAGAATATTTGAAAAAGAAGAAAAAATTTATTTATGCTGGTGTAGGTGGAGCGATGTTGATAGGTATATATTGGATGTATAATAACTGAAAAAAAAGCACCGCGTTGTAATATAATCTGTATTATGTATATATGTCAAAAGCTGTACCGACACCAAAACTTTTACCATTAATAACAATACAAGGACCTGTGAGGAAAAACGACAAGGAAAACAATAAATCTAATGAGACATTGCTGACTCCTTACAGAGGTACTCTTCGAGGGCCAAACAACCTTTTCGCTCAATTAGACAAATCAGGAAGCACTCCATCAAAAAGTGGTCAGGAAGCGTCAACACGAATTAGAGCGTTTTTGGAACGGAGAAAAAAACAGGCTAAAGGAGGAAAGACAAGAAAACGAAAGAGGAGAAGAAAGAGAAAGACTAGAAAGCGAAAACGTAAAAAATCAAGAAAGAAAAGAAAGAGAAGAAAGCGTAGAAAAACGCGTAGATAATATTATATTAATAAATAATAATCTTAATAATTAATATATGAATAAGGCTCCACCACCAGTAGAAGAAGCGCGCAAGAAACTGATAGAAAAATCAAATAAAAAGATTAACAAAGAAATAAGACGATTGGAAACGAAAATGGATGACATATATCAAACCGCCGAAGATTTGAACGATGATTGGGATGACGGTGGAAAGCCAGAAGCCGATAAAGAAGAATTAGATAGAATGGGTGCTAAAATTGAAAATTTAAAAAGAAAATTAAAGGGAGGAGGATTATGGGGAAATAGAATTAAAAAATCTATGAAAAGATTAAAAAGAAAAAGGAGAAAGACTAGAAAGCGAAAGAGAAAGAAATCAAGAAAGAAGAGAAAGAGAAGAAAGCGTAGAAAAACGCGTAGATAATTTATTATGTCAATTATTTATATATGAGTGATGATAAATTTGATTTTACTATAAATTTTGAAGATCCAAATCTAAAAAGAATTGTAGAAGAGAATTTAACGGAATCAACTAAAGAGAAAAAAGCAATTGACATGGTAAAAGCCGTTGAACAACAATTGGATAAATTTGCAATCAGCGAAGAAGGTTTAGCTAATGCAAATCTATTGTTAGGTATGATGACAAAATGGTATGGGGAAAATGCTAAGATAATTGAAGATGGTGGGTGGCTTTTAGTAGGAGAAGAAAGGAGTTGGCAAGAAAAATTAGAGGAAACAATAGGGAAAATATCAGTTAAAATTGCGGAGATCCATAATAAACTTGACAAAAATTGGGAAGACTTCTTGAGACGACCAAATTATAATGCGTTGACGACGTCAGTACCTTACCAAGGTGGTAGAACAAGAAAGCGAAGGAGGAGAAGGAAACGAAAGACAAGAAAGCGAAAGAGAAAGAAATCAAGAAAGAAGAGAAAGAAGAGAAGACGTAGAACTCGTAAATAATTAATATTAATTTTATAGATTAATATTAATGTTTCAACCGAAAAAGCCTTTCTGGCAAATGAATATAAAAGAACTTCAAGAATATGTAAACCAATTTAAAACTACAAAGAAAAAGAGATTCAATTATCGTAAAAGATTTACGTTAAAAAAACAAGGACCTAGAAAAAAACGTTTAAAAATAAGGTTAAGAACTACAAGAAAAAATATAAATTAATCATATGAATAGTAATAACATAAAATTAGAAATAGAGATGACTAATAGGGAAAGGGGTGATTCTGTTATAAGTGATATAGAGAAAGCTTTAGATATACCGATAGAAAAAAATAAAACATTAAATAAAGAAGAAATAAAAAGAATTCAAAATAAATGTAGTGAAACTTATGATAAATACGAAATATTAATAAAAATTTTAACATCGATATGTTTATTTTCTGCTGGTGCTTTGGTGCTTTATTTTATAGGGGTAGCTCTTGTGAAAATCTTTAGTTCTTTTTTTAATTATACATAATATATATATATATATATGAGAATTGAATATTGGATATTTTTAGTGACCGCATTTTTAATTTATGATACATATAAAGATGGTGCATATTCACAATATTTATTATCTGGAAAAAAATATTATAAGATGTTGATGTATGCTTTTGTTGGGATATCTTTATGGTCCTTTATGAAAAAGCATCCAAATGAGTCAAGAGGATTATTATCACGTGCTACAGATATAATAAAATATGTTCCAATAGATTCAGAAGCAAAAGATTTATTAACACCTATATTTGATTTTACTAACACAAGAGACAATATTAATTCGATGATGATGCCACAAGCAGCAACAGGCGCGATGAATAGAATGATGAATTCAGGAACAAATACAAAACAAAAACGAGTGGTAAGTGAAACAAAAAAGAAATATGTAGCATCGCAACAGAGCTGGAAATGTAAAAATTGTTCTCAACAATTATCATATACATTTGAAATTGATCATAGAATTCCTTTAGAAAGTGGTGGAAGTAATCATGTAACAAATTTAGACGCTTTATGTGTTGGATGTCATAAAGAGAAAACCTTAGAAAAAAATTTATTTTAACATTAATTATTCAATTAAATTAATGTTAATTATGAAATATTAATGTCTATAAATATTATACTAAATGGCCGAAGAAGATGCGGGTGATATGGGAAAATGGTTTTGGATAATTCCAACAATAATAGTTGTTATACCTTTATCGGTAGCTATTTTTTATGGGATACGTGCATATAATAATCCAAAATATAAACATGAATTTCAAACAATAATATATGCGATACAAAGAAATTTTGCATTTATTTTGATGCCATTAATTTTCATACTTAGAAAATTAGGCCATGCATTATTGTATCTATTACCATTACATCGCATTTCGAAATTTGCCGAAACTTTTGGAATGGATGAAAATAGGAATGATGCTTGGAGAGGTAGAAATATACTTACAACATTTATAATAACATTTGTAACAATATTTGCGTTATTAATATTTAATGTATTTGGATTTAATAAATCGCATTTAGGTTTTGATTTTAATAGTGATGGAAATGTAAATGGTGATGATGGTGCTATACCGTTACCACAAAAAGCGAATTTCGGTGAATGGGGAACAGTTTTGGCATTTTCATTCTTAACAATATTGATATTGTACACATTTTATATTTTTCATAAAGGTAAGTCAAAAGATAAATTTCCTAATGATAAATCATTTAGGGAACAAGCAAATTGGACATTAAATAGGTCAGCGTCATTTTTTAAATCATTAATATTATTAGCTTTAATTTTGGGTGTATTGATAGGTGCTTTATATTATGTAATGAGGTCGCCAGAAGATGCTATGTGGGTATCTTCATTAATGATGATTTTAACAGGTATAGTTATATTAACAATAACATATTTTGCTGTAAAAGATTTGAAGGTGATACAATCATTAATGAAAAATAAATTTTTACAGTTATTATACCATGTTATATTTTTAATTCCTTGTTTACTTATTGAGGTGATAGATACAATATATCAAGAATTAAAACATACACCTCAAACGATATATAATATTTTGATATTGGAAATTTTATTTGTAGCTGGTTATTTTGTGTTTCCAATTCTTCAGAAAGAATTATATACTTGGATACCATTTAAAGAGGATCAAATGGATGCTCAAGAAGCAGAAAAGAAAACTTTATATGAAAGGAGTTTAAAATTAGAAAAAGAAATAAAACATCAAAAGAAAAGATTATCAGATTATCCAGAACTGAATAATGCGAATTTTTATGATAAAATTAGAAAAGATAATTTAACATTAGACCAAAATGAGGACGCGTTGGATAATTTGATTATATCATATATATGTTCTGCTTGTAAAAGTGGTAATTATACACCAACAGAATTTAAAAGGGATAAAAAAGAACAACTGAAAAGTATAAAAAAAAAATTGAAAGGTCCAAAAGGTATAATGCAAAAAACAGCATATTTTCAATCTCAATTAGCAGATATTAATACAAAATATAAAGTGTTAGAAAAAAATATAAATGAAGGAACGGGTGGGTTAGTTTCACAAATATTAATGATGAAACCTACTTATTTGACACGATTAATGCAAGTTGGTGATTATCAAAAATTGAGACAAGGTGGAAAACTCGTGCTTGATGACGTTCGTTATAATTATGCTTTATCTTGTTGGTTTTTTCTTCATAGTAATCCACCGAATTTTTTTAAAAATAAATACTATTCGATAATAAATTATTCGAATAAACCAAATATAATGTATAATCCAGTAGAAAGTAAATTAAAAGTATATGTAAAAACGGGTCCAAATGATAACGATAAAAAAGAATATATATTGGAAGATATTAAATTACAAAAGTGGAATAATTTAGTAATAAATTATATGGATGGCATTTTAGACATATTTTTAGATGCAAAATTGGTAGGATCTTATCCGCAAACTATACCATATAATCAAACTGATTCTGTTTGGATAGGTCATGGAAGTGAGGGAGAAGGTTTAAATGGTGGAATATGTAATGTAGTATTCTTTAACAATCGTTTAAGAAAAAAGAGAATTGAATTAAATTACGAATATTTAAAAAATAAAAATCCTCCAATTTTATAAATTTTCTAAGTTAATATTATACTATGGATACAAAGCAAATCATATTTTACTTAATTATTGCCGTGATAGTTTATTTGGTATACAATTTCTTTTTCAAAGATCACGCTGTAGCAGATTTACAAGGAATGCATAATGCTAAAGTGGCAGTATCAATAGCGGCAGACAAAATGCCAAGTGCTGGTGGTTCTAATGACTATGCTTTTAGCGTATGGTTTTACATAAATAATTGGAATTATAACTATGGTAAAGAAAAAATCATATTAAGAAGAGAAACATCTACCGGTAAAAAACCAATACCAGAGATTTCTTTAGGAGCAAATTCTAATGATTTAATGATTAAATTAACAACACATAATTCATCAGACGCAACAGCAGGTTCAACTGAAGATGTATGTCCTGTGAAAAATGTTCCTTTACAAAAATGGGTTCACGTGTTAATGACAGTTAATAATAGAACGTGTGATGTATACATCGATGGTAAATTAGTTAAAACGTGTATGCTTGCTGGTGTTGCAAAATTAGACAATAAAGGGGAATTATTATTGACACCAAACGGTGGTTTTAGTGGTTTTACATCAAAACTGCGCTACTATGCTCGTTCTATTAACCCGCGTGAAGCATATGAAATTTATAAAGAAGGTTTTAGTGATAGTTGGTTAGGTGAGAACGCAAGTAAATACAAATTAAAATTAGCTTTCTTTAGTGATGGGTCAGAATTGAACAGTTGGAGCATATAATTAAATTATGATAATGAATATATTTAATATCATAATTAATATATATATGTCCTATTCTAGTTTTTCACAAAACATGGGTTCCCCTGCCGGTAATTTAGGAGCGGGAGCAGGAAAAGCAAGTGCTGCTATGACAGAACAACTTAATAAATTTAAAAATAACAAATATGTTTCAGGTGCTACTGATTTTTTAATGTCTAATTCTGCAGTAGCAAAATTTTGTTTTTTCATTTTAATAATATTATTATTCGTATTTTCTTTACGTCTTGGAAGTAAAATTTTATCATGGGTAATGGCACCATCACCAAATCCATATTTAATTACTGGTATGAAATCGGGTAAAAAATACATGAAAATTATTCAAGACCCAAGAGATAGAGAATCTATACCTTTGTTACGTTCCGATAATGAGCGGGAAGGAACGGAATTTACCTATTCGGTATGGTTATATATAGAAGATTTAGCAAATTACAGAGTGGGTAAAAGGAAGCATATTTTCCATAAAGGAAGTAAAGCTTTCGCTCGTAAAAATACTTTTAGAATTGGTGATGATGATAAGGTAGATATTAGTGAAATGGCTTTCCCAAATAATTCACCGGGTTTATTTATATCTGAAAATTCAAATGAGTTAATTGTTACTGTTAATACTTTTGAACATATTTTAGAAGAAGTTAAAGTTCCAAATATTCCTCTAAATAAATGGATCAATATATCAATTAGAGTCGCTAATTTAAATTTAGATGTATTTATGAATGGTAATATTGCTGTAAGACATAGATTAAGAAGTCCAGTAAAACAAAATATGGGTGATGTCCATGTTAACGCACAAGGTGGTTTTGATGGTATGCTTTCATCATTCAGATATTTTAATTCTTCATTATCATCTGCTGAAATTATGGATATTGTTAGAGCAGGTCCAAATTTGAAAATGGATAAGTCGATGAATATTTTCCCACCATATATGTCTTTAAGATGGTACTTCAGAGAAAAAGAAGCGGGAACAGCATAATTAATTATATTTACAATTTAATATAATTAATTTCTTAAATTTGGATTCATACATATATCTCTCGTTGGAAATATATCACCACTCATACATTTATCATCTTCATCAATTTCAATACATGTTCTTTTTTTATTTAATGTTCCAACATAACAATACCCCGCTTTTTTAGCCAATTGAATATCAGATTCATTTGATAAGTCTGGAGATGGTGTGGGTTCATTTTTCTTTCTTGGTTCATCTAAAGTTTTTTCTAACTCTGAAGGATTATAATCATCTTGTTCTTTTTTTTCTTCTAAAGCTTTCTCTACTGTTTCCGCGCCCTTTTCTTCTTTTTCTTCTGTATTTTCTAAACCATCGCCAAAAAATTTAGTTATTAATGTAACACCTTCGGTTAAATAATAATACACATTTAATCCTAATAAACTGATAAACAATAACAATAACAATATTTTAATCCAAAACCCCGCACTACTTGTGTCTAATGCTTTTGGATTTTTAAATACAGTAGGTTCTTCAAATATACTAGGGTCTGGTGCAGCTGTTTTTAATACAGGTAATATTCTATTGCTAACTTCCTCTGCCATTATAATATTATTAATTATAAAAATATTATATTGAAAACTATTTCCTAAATTTATTGGAAAGTTTTACAACCACAGTTCTTTTCGGTTTGAAACAATAATAGGAAAGAATGTAATGATTTACCAATACGTGGGGCATTTCCAGCCTTCGCACCAATTCCATATTCTACTCCGTTAATAGTAATTTTGTCATTAGCAGTTGCTGTTGCTGCTCTACGTCGTTTATTGCTTGGATTTACAGGCATTATACATTATCAAAAGAAAAAAACTATTTGTTTCTTGGAACCATATTTGTTAATTTATTCATTTTATCTAATTTTGATATCGTTTTTTCTAAATTACCTGATGTAAAACTATTATTAAATAAATAATCTGTAGCTGGTTTAACTTCATTTTTTTTAACTATTTGATAAATAATGTTTATTTTACTCGTCATTTTCTTTACCGCATTCTCATTTTTAAATAAAGGTATTTTTGTGTCAAATGGTTCGGTCAACAAAGAAATCGCAAAATATAACATAAATTTTCTTTTCTTTTTTGAACCCGGTTGATATCTAACGCAAAATAAATCATTTAATGATTCTAATATTTTTTTTATCGCATTATTTCTTTTATGAGATTCATTTAAAACAATATCCCATATTAACCATATAATATCTGTTTGATATTTACTTTCTACAGGGTAATTACGTCTCCCTGCTAGTAATTTAACCTTGGAATTTCTTTTACACTGTGATTCAAATCCAATTATCCATTCAACCCAATAAAAAGCTTCTGATGAATTTTTAATCCTTTTTGTTATATTATAAGCTAATTCATTTACAGCTATAAACAATTCTTTTGGATCATTTGAATGACGAAACGTATTATGAACATATAATATACTTTCCGCTTTTAGTCTAGTTGTTAAATGTGTTGACCCATATTCAACTTCTTTAATTTTTGGTACATCAAATGAATTCTTTTTCTTTGATTGACAGATTATACTAATTATTTCAGCAAATAGTCTTCTTATCTTATCATTATTTCTCATTTTTATTTCATTTCCTATATATCCACTATTTGCTATTGTTTTAAAATCATTAAATCTTAAATTTAAATATGTAGGTAATAATGGATTACCCAAATGAATATTATTTGAAGAAAACAAAAATAATATTTCCCATAACTCTAAAAAATGACCAGCGCATATAAATTCAGCACACCAATAACAAGCATCTTCTATTTTACTAGATTTTAAATATTTTAGTAATTCTTTTTTAGCAGCACTTTTTTTGTAATTAGAAAACGTAATACCTTTGAATTCTTTCTGTGCTCTTTTATCATTTATATCACTATCGTTCATACTATAATTTATATAAAAATATATTGTATATTTCGCAATTAAAAATATTGATAATTAATATATGATAAAGAGTATAAAACAAGGTTTTAAACAAGTTACCTCTTTTTTTAAAAAATCAAGCATATGGACTAAAGTTATTCTATTTGTTATAATAGCATTAATTTTCACCCAAATAGCTAATGCTAATACACCAAGGGTTGAAGCTTTCTCACAAAATCGTAAATTTGTTGTAAAAAAAAATAATGAAATATATGATAATTTTTATTGTTCTCTATATGACCATCTTGTTTATGATGAAAAAAAAAATGATTTTGAAGTTATACAAATCGATAAGATCGCCAGAATTAACAATAATAGTAAAATTTTAGATTTAGGTTGTGGTTCTGGACATTATGTTAATTTTTACAAAAATAAAAAAAATATCCACGCAGAAGGTATCGATAAATCAAAGGCTATGATTAAAGCCGCAAAAAAACAATACCCTCAATGTACTTTTAAAAATGGTGATTTTTTAGACGGGATGAATTATAGTGGCGACACCTTTTCTCACGCATTATGTTTATATTTTACTATTTATTATGTTAAACAGAAAAGACAATTCTTTGAAAACGTATTTAAATGGTTAGAACCGGGTGGCTTTTTAATATTACATTTAGTTAATAGAGACCAATTTGATCCAATACTTCCTCCTTCTGACCCATTAGTTATGGTAAGCGCTCAAAAATTCGCAAAGAAAAGAATTACTAAATCTCAAGTGAAATTTGATGATTTTATGTATAAGGCTAACTTTAGTCTAATTAAAAATAAAAGTATTGGTAAATTTGAAGAAACATTTACTGACGATGCTACAAATCACGTTCGTAAAAATGAACACACATTTTATATGGAACCACAAAAACAAATTTTAGCAAACGCTAAAAAAGCTGGATTTCTTTTAGAAGGTCATGTTGATATGGTGAAATGTCAATATGCATATCAATATTTATACTTTTTGAAAAAACCTAACTAATATATATAATGATAGTTGATGGTAGTATTCATAAATCTGGATTTCCTATAGTTTTTGAACCTGTATTAATAAAACCTATAAAAGATAAGCATATATTAACACCATTTGAACTTAAAATAAAAGCTTTATTTAAAAAAATGTTAGCCAAAAAGAATAAGGGAAAAAAGAAAAAAACAAAGAATAAAGGTGGAGGAAAATCTAAGTATAATATAAAGATGACAAGAAAATTTAGAAGAACGCGTAGAAAACGAGGTAGTGGTCCAGGAGGCGATGAACCTGTCAGAAAAACAAAAGAAGAAATATGTCGCGAAAATAAAAAGATATTAGCAGAATTGAATGAATTTAATGCTAAGGATTCGATTGAAAAAATAAATAAAGCAAAAGCTGATTTGGATGCCATTTTATATACAATTGAAAATTTCGATGGTAATGACAGTTCAACTTGGGTAATATCAAAACAAGAAACACAGGATGGTACAGGTGGAGCAGGCGGGTCTGGTGGTGGTCATTGGAGTGATGACGCATCCGATGCACACCAAGTACTTCTTGTTTCTCGTGATAATACCCAAAAAAAGTATAATGATCTTTTAAGTGAATTTCGTAGTTCTTTAATCAAATTTGGCATACCTGTTCGAAACATACGGTTATTAGATGTGGATAAAATTCAAAACGAGATTACATTGGCAAAAACAAAATTAGAAGCCAAAACTGCAAATTGTGATAGTAATGGTGGTAAAAAGTCGCGTAGAAAGAGACGAAGAAGAACAAAGAAAAGAAAATCGCGTAGAAGAAAGAAACGTTCGCGTA